>PDWI01000074.1_pt1 | contig 125145 bp, 120 predicted proteins | sample 1430891 | NCBI WGS metagenome assembly PDWI01 (sample SAMN01162508, study PRJNA174530) | Oral metagenome, whole genome shotgun sequencing project. | biome: Marine environment; feature: Marine mammal; material: Swab sample of the gingival sulcus; isolation source: swab sample of gingival sulcus...
TCCTACTGAATACTCTTTAAAACAAAACTACCCAAACCCATTTAACCCAACAACTAATATAAGTTATCAAATTCCTAACAACGGTTTTGTAAGTTTAAAAGTTTATAATTCCCTTGGGCAAGAGGTACAAACCTTAGTAAATGAAAACAAAGGAATTGGTAATTATAGCGTAGAGTTTAATGCAAGCAATCTACCAAGCGGAATGTATTTTTATAAATTAGAAAGTGGTAAGTTTAGCCAAACTAAAAAAATGTTACTCATAAAATAATTTTGGTAGGGGAGAGGTTTATAACCTTTCCCCTACGGTAATAAAACTTATACACTCAAAATAATATCTCTAAAAGAATCGGCTTTTAAGCAAGCACCACCAACAAGAGCGCCATCAATATCTTTTTGAGATAGTAATTCTTTTGCATTCTCTGGTTTTACACTACCACCATATTGTAGTGTAACATTTTCAGCAACTTCCGGAGTAGAAATTTCTGCTAAAAGTTTTCTAATAAATGCATGAACTTCTTGAGCTTGTTCAGGTGTAGCGGTTTTACCTGTTCCTATAGCCCAAATTGGTTCGTATGCAATTACAATTTTTTCTATTTGATTATTTGTAAGATTTTTTAAAACGGCTTTTAATTGTTTTTCAACTACAGAAAATGTTGTTCCGTTTTCTCTTTCTTCTAAAGATTCTCCACAGCATAAAATAGGAGTTACACCATTTTTAAATGCATGAATCACTTTTTCATTAATAAATTCATCAGATTCGCCAAAAATTGTTCTTCTTTCAGAATGTCCTAAAATAACATAGGAACATCCAACACTTTTTAACATTTCAACAGAAACTTCGCCAGTATAAGCACCTGAATCTGCTGAGTGCATATTTTGTGCTGAAAGTTTTATAGCTGAATCTTTGATAAGAGAATTAACGGTTTCTAATGATGTAAATGGAGGTGCAACAATAACTTCTGCATTTAATGTTTTTCCATCTAATTCAGTTTTAAGATCAGAAACTAATTGTATTGCTTCCGATAGATTTTTGTTCATTTTCCAATTTCCGGCAATAATATTCTTTCTCATTTTTCTCCAATATATTTTAATTAATTGATTCTACTCTTCTAATTTCAGGAATTTCTTTTATTAAAGCTTTTTCAATGCCTGCACGCAAAGTCATTTGGGAAAGAGGACATTCTTCACAAGTGCCAAGTAACCTTACTTCTACAATACCGGATTCTTTAATGTTAACTAACTCAACATCTCCATCATCTGCTTGCAGATATTTCCTTACTTTATCTAGAATTGATTGAACTTTGTCTCTACTAATATTCATTAGTGAATTTATAATTCTATTTTAACATCGTTAGCTTTTGTATCAGTATTATCGATAATTTTACTTAACTTATCGGCTATACCAATAATAATTTTTGATTCTTCAATTTCCGGAAGTTGGTTAACAATTGGTTTTCCTGTATCTCCACCTTCTCTAATTCTTGGGTCAATTGGAATTCCGCCAAGGAAAGTAGTTCCAAGTTCCTTTGCCAAACTTTCTCCGCCACCGTTTCCAAAAATATCATATTTATTGCCGGTATCAGGTGCAATAAAGTAACTCATATTTTCTATAATGCCAAATACAGGAACATTAACTTTCTCAAACATTTTTAATCCCTTTTTAGCATCAATTAGAGAAACTTCTTGTGGTGTTGTAACAATAATTGCTCCGCTTAACGGAATTGTTTGAACAAGTGTAAGTTGAATATCACCGGTTCCGGGAGGTAAATCGTAAACCAAATAATCTAGTTCACCCCATTCAACATCCGACATAAATTGTTTTAATGCACCACTTGCCATTGGTCCACGCCAAATTACAGGATTTTCGTCATCAATTAAAAAACCGATAGACATTAATTTAATTCCATAATTTTCAAGTGGAAGCATTTTATTAGTAGCATTATCTTGGTAAATTTCAGGTTTCTCTTCAATTCCCATCATTAACGGTATGCTAGGACCATAGATATCTGCATCTAAAAGACCGACTTTATAGCCTAGTTTTGCTAATGATAATGCAAGGTTTACTGAAACAGTACTTTTACCAACACCACCTTTTCCACTTGCAACAGCTAAAGTATATTTTACTTTAGGAAGTAATTTTGGGGTAGCACTACCAATTGGGGTTTTGATTTCTTCAGACATAATTCCTTTTCGTTTTAAAATTAAAAATATAATTCCTAAAAATATTGATTAACTGTGTGATAACCAAGTTAACTAATTTTTATATTTAGTATCCTAAAAACAAAAGTTTAGCAAGCTTGTTTATAAATTAAAGTATACTTAAATTTATATTTGTAATTATGGCAACTATATCAAAAGAAAATTATCTAAAAGCAATTTTTAGCCTTTCACAAAGGAATGGAGATATTGTATCTACTTCAGTTTTAGCGAAAGAATTAACTGTTTCTAATGCTGCAATTTCAGAAATGGCAAATCGATTAGCTTCTGAAGGATTGATTACATACAAAAAATATAAAGGCATTAAACTATTAAAACGCGGAGAAAAAATTGCAATAAGCGTTTTAAGAAAACATAGACTATGGGAATTATTTTTAATAAAAACCTTAAATCTAAATTGGAGCGAAGTACATACTGAAGCAGAAAAACTTGAACATTGTACAAGTGAAAATGTAATTGATGAAATTGATAAGTTTCTAAATTTTCCTAAAGTCGATCCTCATGGAGCTCCAATCCCTAATAATGATGGTTCTTTTAGAGCACATATAGATACTACACCAATGTCGAATTGCAAAAAGGGAAGAAGTTATATAATTTCTCGAGTAAGAGATAAAAATCCTGACCTAATTAATTATCTATCTCAAATAGACATTTCCTTGAATAAAAAAATAGAAGTGAAAGAAAAATTAGATTTTGATGGTTCGATAATCATTGAAGTTGATGGTGTAAGACATTCCCTAAGTGAAAAATTAGTTGAAAATATTTTTGTGAGTGAGGTATAAATAATTATGTGGAATATTAGTCCAATAATAGCTCTACTACTTTTTACAATAATAATGATCTTTACCGTTATTATCTTTTTACCAAAACGTGGTTTGGTTGCTAGGTATAAAAAAATATTAAGAAATACTCAGCGTGTATTAATGGAAGATGCACTTAAGCATTTATATGATTATGAAACGCATGGATTGATAGCTACATTAAATAGTATTGCCGGTAACCTAAATATTTCGGTAGATAAAGCATCCAAGATTGTAGAGAACTTAAAAAAACTTAACTTAATATTTTTGGCAGAACAGAAAATATTACTTTCGCATGATGGTCGTACTTATGCATTAAAGGTAATAAGAGTACATCGTTTGTGGGAAAGTTATCTTGCTGAGGAAACCGGTGTTAAAGAACTTGATTGGCATGATGAAGCCGAAGAAGTTGAGCATATATTATCGCAAGAAGCAGCAAATGAATTATCTGCAAAAATTGGTAATCCTAAATTTGATCCTCATGGTGATCCTATACCAACAATTGATGGAGAAATGTATTCTCAGAATGGTGAGTATCTAAATAATGTTGAAGTTGGTAATATTGTGAAAATTATTCATATAGAAGATGAACCAAAATCGATATACGTAAAGTTACTTGATCAAGGTTTTTATCCGGGAAAGAAAATTAAAATTCTACAAAAAACTAATAATCATATCTTAATAGCTGTTGATGGAAATGAAAAAAAATTGGAGCCTTTATTTGCCTCCAAATTAACGGTTAAGATTATTGAAGATGAAGAATTTATTAATGAAAAAATTAATACACTTGCAGATCTAAAATTTGGTGAAGAAGCTGAGGTAATAACAATTGCTCCAAATTGTAGGGGACAGCAGAGAAGGAGATTGCTCGATTTTGGAATTGTTCCGGGAGCGAAAATTTCTATTCATATGAAAAATCCTTTACATGATCCGGTGGCATATTCCATTATGGATACGATTGTTGCCTTAAGAGCAAATCAAGCTAGTAAAATTTTAATAAAAAATTTGAAGATATAATGAAAAATGAAATGAGTAATTGTGAAAACTGTCCGGTTCACAATGTTGGAAATTTGGTAAAACTTGGTGTTGAAATGGAGGGCTATGATTTTATTGTTGCCCTAGCCGGTAATCCCAATACGGGTAAAAGTACAATTTTTAATAATCTAACGGGTTTACGTCAGCACACAGGTAATTGGCCAGGTAAAACTGTATCTAGAGCAGAAGGTGGTTTTGAATATAGTAATAGTAAATTTAAACTTGTTGATTTACCCGGTACATATTCATTGCTTTCAACTAGTACAGATGAAGAAGTGGCAAGAAATTTTATTTTATTCGGCAAGCCCGATGTTACAATAATTGTGGTTGATTCAACTAAGCTTGAGAGAAATTTAAATTTGGTATTACAAATTTTAGAGATAACCGATAGAGCAGTATTGTGCTTAAATTTGATTGATGAGGCTGAACGAAAAAATATTAAGATAGACAGTAGAGCACTATCTAAACAATTAGGAATTCCTGTTGTTCCTACAGCTGCAAGAAGAAAAACTGGAATGGAAGAATTGCTAAAATATGTTTTTCAAGTTGCAAGTGGAGAGTATGTTTGTAAACCGCATAGAATAAAAAATTATAATAAAAAAATTAAGAATACAATTGAAGAGCTAACCAAAAGAGTTAGTGAAACATTTCCTGATTTACCAAATGCAAGATGGGTTGCTATTAGATTACTTGAAGGTGATCAAAAAATAATTGATTCAGTAAGGCTTGGGGAAATTGGCAGTATTATAACAAACTCAGAAACTCAACTAGAAGAAACAATATGAAAGATACAAATAAAAATAAAATAGATGAACTAATATCTTATGCAGATTCTTTAAGATGGGAACTAAAAGATAATTTCCATGATTCAGTGGTGGAGTCTATTTTTACTGATGCTAATATGATAGCAAAAAAAGTAGTCTCAAATTCTGAAACTGCTGATAGGAAGAATTGGGAAGTATCATTAGACCGTATTGTAACAGGTCGGTTTTGGGGCTTTCTAATTATGTTTGCTATTTTATCAATTGTTTTTTGGTTAACCATTGAAGGTGCAAATGTTCCATCTAGTATGTTGGCAACTTTGTTTTTAGATGTAATACATCCTTATTTGAAAGAGGTATCGGCTTCATTAAATATTCCGTTTTTTATAGATGGTCTGTTGCTTGATGGTGCTTACTTAGCAATGGGTTGGGTAATTAGTGTGATGTTGCCTCCGATGGCAATATTTTTTCCACTATTTACCCTTTTAGAAGATTTTGGATATTTACCGAGAGTTGCTTTTAATATGGATAGATTATTTAAGAAAGCCGGAGCACATGGTAAACAAGCTTTAACAATGAGTATGGGGTTTGGCTGTAATGCTGCGGGTGTTATTGCTGCAAGAGTAATTGATAGCCCTAGAGAAAGACTAATTGCAATAATTACTAATAATTTTGCTTTATGTAATGGAAGGTGGCCAACTCAAATTTTAGTAGCTTCTATATTTATTGGGAGTCTTGTTCCATCATATTTAGCCGGAGCAGTAACTGCGGCGGCAGTTGTAGGTATTGCTGTTCTAGGTATAGTTTTAAGTTTAGTGTTCTCTTGGGTGCTCTCTAAAAGTGTATTAAAGGGAGAAGCTTCGGCATTTAGTCTGGAGCTACCACCTTACCGTCCACCAAGAATTTTACAAACTCTTTATACCTCGTTAATTGATAGAACAATATTTGTTTTATGGCGTGCAATAATTTTTGCTATTCCAGCAGGAATTGCAATTTGGTTAGTTGGCAATATTTCTATAAATGATCTTTCTTTAGCTCAACATTTTGTAGCGTTCGCAAATCCGTTTGCTCTTTTTATTGGATTGAATGGAGTAATTTTACTGGCTTATATAATTGCCATCCCTGCAAATGAAATAGTTATTCCAACAATATTAATGTTAACTGTAATGAATGCCGGATTAACCGGAGTTGGTGAAGGTGCCGGAGTAATGTTTGAACTAGATTCCGTAACAGAAACAGCTAATATTTTATATGCAGGTGGTTGGAATTTATTAACAGCAGTTAACTTAATGCTTTTTAGTCTTATTCATAATCCTTGTTCAACAACTATTTATACCATTTATAAAGAAACAAAAAGTGTTAAATGGACAGTACTTGCAAGCATTTTCCCTGTGATATTTGGTTTAATAGTGTGTTTTTTAGTTACACAGTTTTGGTTTCTGTTTAGTTAAGTAAAAGTAATATTATTTTTTCATCTAGTTTTATTTTTTCTTGTATTCCTGACAAAACGAAATTAAATAAAGAAGAAAAGTTATTTAATAAAGCACTATCCAAAAGAAGGGTTAGAGTTAAGAGCATTCACTTGAAAAAATGAGTATCTATTAAATAATTAAATTTAATATTATACTAATTTTTATAAATCTTTTTAACTTTTCTTATACTTGTTGTCCAAAATAAAAAATATTGAAGGATTTATAAGAAATATTTTCCATGCTGATACCGTTCCACAATCTATGTAATATAAATGGACAAAGATTCTTTCTGAATCAAGTGGCAAGCAGATAAACGGGGTTAAGTTCTATATCTCTCAGCCTGGAAAGGCTGAGTTACTCAAAAAGTATTTGAAAGGAGTGGCGACAAAATCGCCGGAATATGTGCCTTTACGCTTTTGTTTTGAGGTATTTCTGTCTCAAATCTCAAATCCTACATTTCAAATCTTACGTCTTCCCTTCTACATTTCACGTTTTTTCCTTTTTGATTATTTAGTATAGATTGCTTTTATGTGTTTAATAAGTCTCTCTAATTTAAGATGTTTTTCAATCACACTATTTTATTTTGGACAGCATTAGTTTTGTTATTTTATTTTTGAAAGAAGTATAAGAAAAATAAAGTATTTCATTGTCTTTATTTAAATGGATCAGTTATTAGTAATTGTACAATACTTTTAACAAAAAGTTGAACAATTATTAATTGCCGGTATTGGTTACAGGTATTTGTTTAATTATTTTTTGTATTTCTTCTTCAATATTTATTACATTTCTTCTAATATCTTGCATCATTAATTTTAGTGCTAACTTTTTAAATTTTCCGGTTTCTTCGGCATTTGTAAAAATATAATTTGAAACATTTTCAGCTTGTAATTTTAAAAATTCTTGCCCTCCTTCAATATTTGCCAAAGAAGACATAAGGTCGTAATCCAGTAATTCAATTTTTGAATTTGAAATTGCTTTCCACGAGTTTGTTCTTATTGTTGGAAAATGAATCCCATTCCCTTTTACTACAACTTCGAGAAGAGGTGTCCTGTCATCTAATAAATAAGCATCTAATGTGTCTATTAATATTTCTTGGTTAGACGTTTTTTCAGCAATACTTTTAGATGTTTCGGTTAATTCTTCACTAATAGAAGTCAATATTTTATTTATATATTTTTTGTCTTTTTGATGTTCATTCCAATTATTGATGAATAAGGCTATTAAAATTCCAATTGTGATTGGTATGATTTCTTTTATTAAAAATTTAATATTTGTTTTCATTATTTCTATGTTAAATTGGTTACAAAGTACTGCTAATACAATTATATTTTAAATTCCCAACTAATGCTGGCATTTTTTCTGTGATATTAGGTTTAATGGTTTGTTCCTTAATAATACAGTTTTGTTTTTAGCAAGAAAATTAATTATTAGTATTTTCCATCAAATGTTCTTGAATACATATTAAACTTGAATCTTTATCAGGTTTAATTCTTTTATAAGTTCCATCACTATTAAGTTTTCGTGACTTGCAATTATCTTTTAAATAGATTTTAAGAATATTATTTATAATACTATCTTTTATTTCTTTATCTAAAATCGGAAATGTATCTTCAACTCTTCTATCAAGATTACGCTGCATTAAGTCGGCACTACTTAAATAAAGCTCTTCATTCCCATTGTTGTAGAAATAATAAATTCTACTATGTTCTAAATATCTTCCAACAATACTAATCACATTAATATTTTCACTTAAGTTTTGAACATTTGGTTTTAAACAGCAAATTCCTCTTACAATTAAATCTATTTTCACTCCTTGTTGCGAGGCTTCATACATTGCGGCTATTAAATGTGGATCAACCAAAGAGTTAAACTTAAATATCATATGTGCTTTGGCACCATTTTTCTTATTATCAATTTCTCTCTGGATTAGCTCTAAAAACTTTTTACGTGTATTAATTGGTGATACAAATAATTTTTTAAATTTATTAATTTGGGAATAACCGGTTAGGTAATTAAAAATCTCAGATACATCTTCACCAATTTCTTTATTATCTGTAAACAACCCAAAATCGGTATAAAGTTTAGCGGTAGATGGGTTATAATTACCAGTTCCTAAATGAATATATCTCTTTACACCTTCAGATTCTTTTCGAACCACCATTGTCATTTTAGCATGTGTTTTTAATCCGACTAATCCGTAAACAACATGTACACCGGCTTTTTCTAATTCTCTTGCCCAAAAGATATTATTTTCCTCATCAAATCTGGCTTTTAATTCAACAAGAACTGCAACTTGTTTTTGTCTTTCTGAGGCTTCTATTAAATATTTTACAATTGGGGAGTTTGATCCAACTCTGTAAAGTGTTTGCTTAATAGCAAGTACATCAGGATCTTGCGAAGCTTGTTTAATAAAATCGATAACAGGAGCATAAGAATCATAAGGATGATGAAGAATAATATCTTTCTGGCTAATTAAAGAAAAAATATTTTCATTTTCATCACTATTTGCAAATGGTTTTGCTTGATATGGTTTTTCTTTGAGATGGTGGAATGGTAATTTATAAAGTTCCATTACATCACTTAAACCCAATGTAGTTTCAATACGATGTATTTCGGTTTGTTTAATTCCTAAATTATCCGAAAGAGTTTCAATCATAAAATCGGGCATATCTTTTTCAACTTCTAAGCGAACAACGGAACCAAATTTTCGTTGTTTTATATTCTCTTCAATAACTTCAAGTAAATCATCAGCCTCATCTTCTTGAATTTCTAAATCTGTATTTCTTGTAATTCTGAATAAATTTGCATTTATTATCTCTATTCCCGGAAATAAGTAACAAAGATTTTGTTTAATCAAATCTTCAATCCAAATATATTTAGCAGTTAACTTCCCATTCTTTTTACTTTTATTAGGATTTAATATTTTGTCAACCCTTAACATGCGTGGTAAAATTCCGGGTATTTTTACTCTTGCAAAGTGTCTTTCGCTACCAGCTTTAGAAATTAAAATTGCAAAACTTAAACTAAGATTTGAAATATATGGAAATGGTCTTCCCGGATCGAATGCTAAAGGGGTTAGTACAGGAAATATTTCTTTATGAAAGTATTCGCTTAATGCGTTTTGTTCACTTTTAGTTAAATTTTCTACCTTTGTAATTGTTATATTATTTTTGTTTAGATCAGAAAGAAGAGAATTATTCCATAAATCATTTACTGTTGCAAGCATTTTTTTTACTTGTTTATCAATTGCTCTTAACTCTTCAAAAGGGGAAAGCCCATCGATAGTTGAAGTAATAACATTTGCTCTAATCTGTTCTTTTAATCCCGAAACCCTAATCATATAGAATTCATCTAAATTTGTAAAGAAAATTGAAACAAATTTTACTTTATCTAATAATGGTAATTCCGGATTTAATGCTTCTTCTAAAACTCTTTTATTAAATTCTAACCAGCTTAAATCTCTGTTGAAAAAATTTTCTGAAACTAAATATTTCTTTAACTCTTTTTTTGATAACATTTTAAACTCTATTTTTTAATTTCTTTTGCAGAAGAATAATCTTTTAAGTTGTAATTAATTGAAGTCTTTGGCATTTCCAAACGTTTTATTATAACATTTGCAATTTTAAAGAATTCTTCAGCTTTAGTATCATGATAATCGGAGAAAATTACAATTTCTTTTATTCCTGCTGCAATTAATGCTTTTGCACAATTTGTACAAGGCATGTTTGTAATATATGCTGTTGCTTCTTGAGTGCTAACACCATGAATTGAACATTGAATAATGGCATTCATTTCGGCATGATTTGTTCTGACACAATGATTGTCAACTATCATACAACCTTCATCTTCGCAGTGAGCATCACCTGGTATAGAACCATTATAGCCTGTTGATAGTATTCTTCTATCTTTAACAAGTACGCAGCCACAATGCATTCTAGGACAGGTAGCTCTTTCAGAAACAAGCATTGCTAATTTTAAAAAGTATTCATCCCAAGTGGGTCTTTTATTTGCCATTTTATTCTCCACTAAAATTCTATTTATTCAAAATTATTAGAAAAGTAGTTCCTTCATTTGGAACAGAATTTTTTAATAATAATTTACCGTTATGATAATTTTCAATAATTCTTTTTGATAAACTGAGTCCTAAACCCCAACCTCTACTTTTTGTACTGTAACCCGGCTTAAATATATTCTTTTTATTTTTTGATAAAATACCTTTGCCATTATCGGAAACCTCTATCTCAATTTTATCATTATTAACATTTAGTGAAATTAAAATTTCACCTTTTTTACTACCAATTGCATCAATAGCATTTTTAATTAAGTTTTCAATTACCCATTCGAACAATTCAGCATTGAGCAATATGTTAACTGGTTTTTGTTCTATAAATATTAGTTCAACGTTTTTTCCGGTTTGAGGAAGTCGCTTTTCAAAATACTTTGTTACTGAATTTATTACATCAATTAAATTATATTCTTTCAAGTTTGGTTTAGAACCAATTTTGGAAAACCTATTTGTGATTTTATTTAATCTTGATAAGTCGCTTTCCATTTCGTGAGCAATGTTTAAAACTTCATCAGGTTTAGATAGCTTAAGCCTTAATAGCTCTGCCCAACCCATTAAACTTGAAATAGGTGTACCGAGTTGATGAGCAATTTCTTTTGCCATTCCAACCCAAATATTACTCTGCTCTGTTTTTTTTAGATAACTAAAACTAATATATGCTATACTAAGAAAAAAGAATGCAAATAAAATTTGAAGAAATGGATAAAATTGTAATCGCTGTATTATATCAGAATTTCCAAAATATATTTTATTGAATGCTCGTGTATTTCCGTAAATATCTTGATAGCTTACATTAATAGGTTCATGTATACGACTAAGTTCTAATATTTTATTATCTAAAAAAACTTTTATTTCATCTAAGTTGAGTGTTGTATCAATTTCTATATTTTTTATACCACTACCAATATTATAGCCAATAGGCTTGTTGTTAGTGTCGGTTAAAATAAGGGGAAAATTAATTCTCTTAATTATATTTTCAAAAATGAATGTAAAATCAGTACCGTTATTTGAATTTGGGCTGGCTATAAATTCTAAACTTTTTGCATAAAGCTCAACAATTTCTCGTTCACTTTTTTCTAAGTCTTTTACAAGATCTTGAGTGTAATAGAATGTTCCGGCTGTTATTATAATTGCAAATAGTAATAAGAATAATTTAATATTCATAAAAGAATGAAAAAAGTTATTAGTAACTTATTTTAATACAGAACAAGATTTATTAAATAAGTTGAAGTTAAAAAAAAACAATTGAAATCATTTTAAGAAAACTAATCTTTACAATTCAATTGTTTGCGATCTTTTTGGTCCTACAGAAATATATTTAATTTCAAATCCACATTGTACAGAAATGAAAGTAAGATAATCTTTTGCTTCTTTAGGAAGTTCCTGATAACTTCTAGCATTAGAAATATCTTTATTCCATCCTTTCAAAGTTTCATAAACTGGTTTTACTGCATTAATCTCAGATTCAAAAGTGGGGAAGTATTTTAATTTTTTTCCATTAATTTCATATCCCACACAAACTTTAATTTCATCAAAGTAACCTAAAACATCAAGCTTAGTTATAACGGCTCGTTCAATTCCATTTATTTTTCTAGTATAATTAACTAAAAATGCATCGAACCATCCACATCTTCTAGGTCTTCCTGTAGTTGCTCCAAACTCTGCTCCAATTTCAGCAAGTTTTTTACCATTATCGTCAAAAAGTTCTGTTGGGAAAGGACCTAAGCCTACTCTGGTGGTATAAGCTTTTACAATTCCTATTACATCAGAAATTTTTGTTGGTGGTATTCCGGTTCCTGTACATGCTCCGCCGGAAGTTGGATTTGACGAGGTTACAAAAGGATAAGTACCATGATCAACATCTAGCAAAGTTCCTTGAGCTCCTTCTAGTAAAATGGACTTATTGTTATAAATTGCATCATTTAAAAATGAGGAAGTATCAGAAATAAATTTATCAATTTTAGTATAAAAAGTTATGCACTCTTCAATAAGTGATTCAATCTCTAATCCATCGTGATCATAAACTTTTTTAAGTAATTTATTTTTCTCTTCAATATTATTTGCAATCTTTTCTCTTAAAGTTTGTTTATTCAATAGATCACCAATTCTAATACCTTTTCTTGCATATTTATCTATATAACTAGGACCAATTCCTCTTCCGGTTGTACCTATTTTTTGTGTTCCTTGTTCATTAATTGAATCGAGCAATTTATGATATGGCATTATAAGATGAGCATTTTTGCTAATGAAGAGTCTTCCTTCAATATTAATACCATGTTGTTCTAACATTTCAATTTCTTCTAAAAGTGCTTGTGGCTCAATTACTACACCATTTCCAATAACACAGATAGCATTGTCATGCAATATTCCGGAAGGAATTAAATGGAATATATATTGTTTATCTCCAATTTTTATAGTGTGTCCGGCATTGGCTCCACCTTGATATCTAGCAACAATATCATATTTTGAACTTAGTAAATCAACAATTTTTCCTTTCCCTTCATCGCCCCATTGGCTACCTACTATAATGGATACACTCATTTCTTTTCCCTGGAATTTAGATGGTAATTTTTTTTTTGAGATGTGATACTATACAAATTAACCTAAAACAAAAAAGAACCCAAATTATAAATTAATAATTTGGGATTCTTAAAGTAAATTTTATAAAAACTATTCGAAACTTTTTACTGCTTCATCAACTGAATTAAAGTTTTCGAAAATTGTAATTAACTTAGTAATAACTAACAAACTATTGATTTTTTCTGTAGCGTTTGCAAGCTTTAGTGAACCACCGCCATTTTTCATAGTTGTAAATCCACTTATTAACATTCCCAATCCGGAACTGTTCATAAACTTAACACTACCTAAATTAACAACAACATTTTTCTTTCCTTCATCTAAAAATCCATGCAATAATTTGCTGAATTCTTCAGAATCTGGCCCACCAATAACATTTCCTTTTAACTCAACTATTACAGCAGAGTATTTTTCAGATGTTTTAATTCGCATATTTACTCCTAATTATTCAATTCCAAATTAATTATAACTAATTTCTAAATCAAGAAAGAAACGTAAAATAATACGTAAAATAATAATTGTAAAGTTATTTAATAATTTTTAGAATTAACAAATAGAATAACGGATTAATAATTTTTATATATATTTAATAATAAATTTATTGTCAACTATAATTGTTGGAACATATCAAAATTAAAATCGTCTAAAAAGTGGATATTACAGATAATAACAGTTCAGCAACGAAACCTAAAGATGAAGATTTTTTGCTTATAGAACGTTTTAAGAATAATGATGAAAGTGCGTTTTCTGAATTAGTCTTAAAACATAAAGAAAAAGTAAGAAATTTAGTTTATTTAACTTTAGGTGATGTTGATTATGTTGATGATATTTCACAGGATGTCTTTATAAGTGTTTTTAACAAGCTTAAAGAATTCCGTTTTGAATCTAAGTTTACAACATGGTTATATAGGATAACCGTAAACAAGTGCAGAGATTATTTAAGAAAAAAACAAGTTCGTAGCATTTTTGTTGAAATAAAAGAAGTTCATTATGAAAGAGGAGTGAGATCTAATACGGATAATATAGATATTCCTAATCTTGTAAGAAAAGTGATTGCAAAATTACCGGAAAAATTAAAAGCTCCTTTAGTTTTAAGAGATATTGACGGATTTAGTTATCAAGAGATTGCCGATAAACTAGAATGTGAAGTTGGAACTGTAAAGTCTCGTATTTTTAGAGCAAGAGAAAATCTTAGAATTCTGTTAGAACCATATCAAAAGGAATTAAAATAAAATGTCATTCCGGTATACATTTTTTTTTGATATAGCGGAATTTTAAAAAGCAGATTTTATCTTTTAATATTTTATTATAATATTATTTTTTTTAAGGTATGTTTATTTGATTACTTCCGGTATAAAAGCAGAGAATGGAAAAAAACTGGAAAATGCTATTTTCATTTCAGTAATTTTATTTATTTATAAAATAATATTTCCTGTAAATGAAAATTATTTTTACCTAATTATTAACGAATCAATAATTTTTATAAGTGTATTTGCTTGGGGTAGATATGTTGCGGAGTTTATAAATCCTAAATTGAGTAAGCCACTTTCTTTGGTTGTAAATACCGGAATTCTTAACGCACTTATATTTTTTATTATTTCAATCTCTTCGTGGTTATTTACCGAATCTCAAAATTCTGTAACAAATTCTAATATAATTTATGTTTTGTTTTCTACAATTATTGTATTTGTTTTTATTGGCTCTTTAGCATATATTTTTTCTGTATACAAAAGTCTTTGCTTTCATAGACAAAAGAAAAATCCAAGTTTATATTTTAATACAATGATTGTGTTTTTTTTGCTGACTGCTTTTTTAGCCTCTTTTTTACAAATAAATCCTTTGGTTAAAGATTACGGACTTAAAATAAATCTAAATTCTAGTCATGATTATATTTACAGTGCTTTTTACGGAATAACTATAATTCTAATATTTGTAAATTCATTAAGAGTTGCGTGGATAGCTTTCTTAAATAAGAAGCAAAAATTAACATTGCTCGGAATGTCCATTATTCTTTCTATACTTTCATTAATTAACTTTACTACGTTGAAGTCGGAAGATTTTGTAATTATTAGAAAGTTTTCTCCGGCATTGGAACAGCTTTTAAGTTTAGTAATGATTTATGGTGCCATATATTTTACAATAATATTTTTTATAACGCTCTTTCATTTACCAACAGCCGAAGCAATTGATCAGAAATCTCAAGAATTAACTTCGGTAAAAGATTTAAGTAAGTTGATGAATCAGGTATTTGATTTTGAAGAATTATCTGATACAATTACTTCTACAACTTTAAAAGTTAGTAACTCCGATGTAGCTTGGTTAGTAATTACAAATAAAGACAAAATAAGTTTACATTCAATTATCAATTTGGCAATTATTGATACAAATAATATTTCTGAATTTCTGATAAAAAATAATTTGCTTTCAAAATCTGAAGTTAGTGTTATAGATTTAACAGTTTTTGATAAAAAATATAGACTACCGCAAAATATAAAGTTTATAGTTTCAGCACCGCTTTCAATACATAACGAAGTTAAAGGATTTCTGTTTGCAGGAAGAAAAACAAGTAGAGATTTTGATGAGGAGGATAGTAAATCGGTTGGAACATTTGCCGGTTTTGCCGCTGTTGCTTTAGAAAATGCGAAGTTATTAGAAGAATCGATAGTAAAAGAAAGATTGGAAAAAGAATTGGATGTTGCTCGTGAAGTTCAATATAAAATTCTTCCGCAAAAAAATCCTAATTCAGAAAAATTTGAAGCATCTTCTCTTTTTGTTCCTGCGTTTGAAGTTGGTGGTGATTATTATGATTTCTTTGAGATAAGTAATTCAAAATTAGGTGTTGTAATCGCAGATGTTTCGGGTAAGGGGATTGAAGCAGCATTTATTATGGCAGAAATTAAAGGTATTTTTTCTACATTATCTAAATTATATTCCAATCCCAAAGAGCTTTTAATAAAGGCAAATTCTATACTGCAAGATAGTATTTCTCGGAAAAGTTTTGTTACAGCAATTTATGGAATTATTGATATTGAAAAAGAAACATTCAGATTTGCCAGAGCGGGACATTCACCACTGATTTATTATAACGGTACAAAGGTTCAAAGAATTATTCCAACCGGAATAGGACTTGGATTAGATTATAGTGGAAAGTTTGAAAATACTTTAAAAGAGATGGAAATTAAATTAAATAATAACGATATTATCACTTTATTTACAGACGGAATTAATGAATCGTTAAATAAGAATAACGAAGAGTATGGTTTTGAAAGGTTGGAAGATGTTATTGTTAAAAATTCTGATAAAGGAGTTGAAGATTTATCGAACGAAATAATGAAATCTGTGTCTTTATTTGCACAGAATAATTCGCAACATGACGATATAACATTAGTTTTATTTAAGTGGAATTCCCACATAAATTTAAAGGGAGATAGTTAATGGCAGAGTTCGATGTTGGAAAACATGGAGTTGGCTTAGTTAGTGTATTAAATGTTAAGGGTTTTTTAGACGCTCATACTGCCCCTGAACTTGAAAATGCATTTAACGAACTTATTAATAATAAGCAATTTAAAGTTGTAGTTAATTTTAGCGACCTTAAATATATAAGTAGTGCAGGTCTTGGGGTTTTTATGGCTTATGTAGAAACCATGAGAGAAAATAATGGAGATATAAAATTTTGTAATCTAAAAGATGATGTTTACAATATATTCGATCTTTTAGGATTTCCGTTATTATATGAGTTTTATAAGGAAGAGAAAGAAGCTATTGAGAAATTTAATCAGGTCTAATGCCAAAATCTGTTACAAATATAAAAAAACAAATTACTATTTCTAGTACTACTGAGAATCTTTCAAAAATTAGAAGCTTTATTAAGAAAATTTCTTTAGATGTAGGGTTTGATGTAGAGACTGCTAACAAAATAGTACTTGCCGCTGATGAAGCATGTACGAATATTATTAAGCATGCATATAAATATTCGAAAAAAGGCAAAATTATTGTTAATGTAAGTTTTAGTAATAAGAAATTAAAAATTATAATTACAGATAAAGGACTCCCTTTCAATGCCCAATCTATACCAGAACCTGATCTAAAAAAATATTACAAAGAAAAGCGAATTGGTGGTTTAGGAATGTTCTTAATGAAGAAATTAATGGATGAAGTTATATACTCTCATTCTAATGATAAAAAGAATAAAGTTATACTAACTAAATATCTTCCCTAATTGTTTATGCAATTATCAGAAAGCAATATAGCTCTAAGAAATCTATCAGCAATTGTAGATTTTTCTAACAATATAAATTCTAATCTTAATCTTAAATTTGCAATAAATAATTTATTGCTTACTTGTTTTGGAAAGCTGCAAATTACTAAAGGAATGGTAGTTTTATTTGATTCAGATAAAGAATTGCAGATTGTTGAATCAAAAGGTATTAGTAATGAAATTTTAGAAAAATTCTTATCTATAAAAAATGGTAATAATACCGTTGAAAATCTAAAAGCCTTTATAAGCCAAAATGATTTTTTATTGTGTGAAAAAATTGAGTCATCAAATAATCTATTAGGCTTCTTAATACTTGGAAAAAAAATTACTAAACAAGAATTTTCAACTGAGGACAAGCAGTTTTTAGATACCATAATTAATATTAGCAGTACAACTATACAGAATATTCAAAATTTTGATGAATTAACTAATCTAAATAAAAAGCTCGATTCAAAGGTTAATCAACTTAACTCTATCTTCGATCTTGGAAAAGAATTTGGCAGTATTCTAGAAATAGAACATGTATCCAAATTATTGATTTATTCAATTAGTGCTCAGATGTTGGTTTCTAAATATGCAATCATTTTATTTTCTGAAAATGAAAAACAAGTACTTGATTCCAAATATGAAGATGAAAAATTAAAAATAATTTTGGACTCGAAAGAAATAGAAGAAATTGCTGAGCCTAAGTTATTAAATGAAGATAATGATTTTTGTAAAGAATGTGCTAAGCTGGGGATTGCTTTAATTGTACCAATGATGATTAAGAACAAAAGAAAGGGATTAATTTTACTTGGCAATAGAATTACCAAACAAACGTATTCTAAATCGGATATAGAATACATTTCTTCAATTGCCGGCTTTGCAATAATTTCAATTGAAAATAGCCGACTATTTAAAGAAACATTAGAGAAGGAAAAACTAGAAAAAGATCTTGAGATTGCTCGAAGTATACAAATAAATTTACTCCCTTCTAAAATGCCAATTTCAGATAAATATCAAATTTCTGCCAGTAATAATTCAGCAAAACAAGTCGGCGGTGATTTTTTTGATGTTGTAGAATTAGACGAAGATAAACTTTTAATTGCCATTGCAGATGTTTCGGGCAAAGGAATTCAAGCATCGCTTTTAATGGCAAATTTGCAAGCTTTTTTAAAATCGATTTATAAACAGAACTATAATTTAGCCGAAGCGTCTAACTTTGTGAACGATTTAGTTTCTGAGAATACAACAAATGGAAGTTTTATTACATTTTTTTGGGGAATTCTAAATACTTCAACAAAAGAATTTACCTATGTAAATATGGGACATAATCCTCCATTATTAGTTCGAAAGGATAAAATAAGTAAATTAAAAAAAGGCGGAATGATACTTGGAGTTATGAAGACCTTAATTCCATATGAGTCAGAAATTGTTCAATTAGAAAAAAATGATACAGTAATTTTATTTACTGATGGTGTTACGGAAGCAATGAATAATAAAAAAGAAGAATATGGTGATGAAAGGTTTGAAAATTTATGCTTATCAAATGTAGATGAAAATGCTGATGATTTATTGAAAATAATTCTTGATGATGTTGACTCACACGCTGTAGGTGCAATGCAATCTGATGATATTACCGCGATGGTTTTAAAAATAAAATAGTATGGCATTAAAGTTATTAGAAAAATATCGCCCCAAATTAATTTTACCTATAAGCATTCTGCTTACAGTAATAGGAATTATAAATATTTATTTTACAGTTTTTATAACTCCAAGAACCAACGATGAATGTATTTGGCAACCTGAAAAAGTAGGAGATACAGATAGTACAATTATAGTTTTCAGATCAGTAAAAGAAGATGGAATAACATGGAATGCTGGAATTAGAGATGGAGATGTTTTCTTAAAGATAGATGGTAAAAAATTAAGAAATATTTGGCATGCATCGTATTTAGCTGATAGGAAAGTAGAAGGAGATAGTTTAACTTTTACAGTCTCAAGAAATGGTGAAGTTTTTGATACACAGGTGGTTGTAAAAAAACTTATTAATTATGCTAACTTAGCTTTTACTTTATTGAGTTTAATTTGGCTACTTGTGGGTATAATAGTAATCTATTCCAAACCTTACGGAAGAACACAAATCCTCTTTTATAGAATAGGGGCTTTGTTTGTTTTAACATCTATTGCTGTAGTCTTTAACAGACCAAGTGACTTAAATCCAATCTATAGCTCAAAGTTTTTTATGTTAGTAGCTGACTTGTTAGTTAATTTTGGAATAATTTTTCTACCGTTTACAATAATATATTTTTTCTGGGTATTTCCTTTAGAAAGAAAATTTTTGAAAGAGAGAAATATTGAGAAATTTATTTATGTTATTCCAACTATACTTTTTATTATAGCAATTGTAACAAGATTTATTTTTGTTTATAAAGTTTCATCCTATAATAACTTTGCTGTAAGAGATTATTATAAGTATAACTATTTTATAACAATCGTACTTTTCGGAATAGGAGTTCTTACAGGTTTATTCTCTTTGTTCAGAAGTTATCTTAAGTTAAAAACTAAAAAAGAAAAAACTCCCATTCTTATTATTTTACTTTCTTACATTATTGGTGTTGTCTCGCTTATTTATATTAACACACTTGCAACTATTCAGGCAGAAAAACTTTTTAATAATCCTGAATATTTTTTACCAGGGTTCTTAATTATTTTACTTCCACTTAGTTTTGGGTATTCAATTTTTAGATATAGTTTGCTAGATGTTAATGAAGTATTGAAAAATACTATACTTTACGGAACGGCAACTTTCTCTCTTGCCGGAATTTATTTCCTTATTATTTATTTTCTCGGACAAACAATAAGCGAAGCATTAACAACAGAGTATCAAGGTATTGTTGCTGCAGGTATTTTTATAGTTTTTGCAATAATATTTCAATCTACAAAAGACCGTTTTCAAGAAATGATTACTAAATATTTTTATCCTGAGCAACTCGCTTTTCAAAAAGTGTTAATTAAATTCAGTAATGAAATTCCAACCATTGTAGGTTTAAGCAATATTCTTGATAATGTGCAAGAAACTTTTGTTGATGAATTAAAAGTAGAAAAATTTGGTTTGCTTATAAGAGAAAGAAATGCAGACAAATTAGTTTTACAAAGGTCAAACGGAATTGTGAATAAGGATATTGTATTTATAAATAAAAATGATAACATCACAGAAAAAATTAATGAAAAAATTAAACTGAATCAGCCTTTAGCATTTGAGCAACTTGAGTTTACTAAAGCCTTTCCATGTGTATCAGAATTATTGGTAGAAGAAAAAATTTATACGGCAGTTCCATTAATGATAAAAGGTAAACTAATTGGAATGCTTCTCTTTGGATTGAAATATTCCGGTTCTCAATTTGCAGGTAAAGATATTGAACTTCTTATAGCTTCTTCTAATCAAACAGCAATCTCAATTGAAAATGCCCGACTTTATGGAGAAGAGACAAAAAAAATAAAATTAGAACGAGACTTAGATGTTGCAAGAGAAATCCAAAAAGGTTTATTACCTGAAACTGTTCCACAAGTTCAAAACCTAGATATTGCTGGCATAATGATTCCAGCTATGCAAGTTGGCGGAGATTATTATGATTTAATAAAAATATCCGATACACAAATGTTTATTATTGTCGGAGATGTTTCCGGTAAAGGTTTATCGGCTTCATTTTATATGTCCAAACTTCAAACAATGATTAGATTATTCAGTAAGGAAACTAATTCTCCAAAGGAATTACTGAAAAAAATCAATAAGAATATATATGGTAACATTGATAAAAAATATTTTATTACGCTGGTTGTTGCATTCGTTGATATTGGAAAAAGATCGTTGAAAATTTGTAGAGCGGGACATCCACCTGTTATAAAAATTTCTAATGGTGTTATTAAATATATTAAACCAACCGGTATTGGTGTTGGACTTGAATTTAATGAGATTTTCAATAATTCGTTAGAAGAAATGGAATTAACAATTTCTCCCAAAGATATTTTTGTTTTTACATCAGATGGTGTAAATGAAGCAATGAACGAGGATAATCAATTCTTTGGTTACGAACAATTAACAGATACTCTTAAAGAAGAATCAGATTCCACATCAAGCAAAATTATTGATACAACAATGCACACCTTGGAAAGATTTAGAGGGCTTAAAGAGCCAAATGATGATATTACTTTAGTTGTAATGAAGGTGTTGTAGAAAAACATATCAATAATATTTCTTTAAAAAACTTTGCTATAATTTAACTTGCAAAAATTCATTTTTTTTTACATGTTAGAGTAAGACAAGTAAGCATTATGCTTAGTTTGTGATTCCGGACATGTTCCGGCATCTTGTTAATAAATTCATGCTTTTAACCAAAAATAAGTTAGGAGTTGTGTTTATTGTAACAAAAAATATTGCTTTACTTTTCCCTTTCTTTTTTGCCTTGAGTAAGGCTACGAACCTTTTTGTGTTTCCTCAAATATTTTCAACAATTAAAATAAATCAGCATATTGTTCGTTATTCTTTAACTAACAGATATATTATTATTAAAAACTCTAAATATAAAACTTATTTTTGTGGATTTGTGTGAAGAATAATACTATAGAAATATAAACAAGGATAATAAACTATAAATAATTTTACAAACTTATAGCTTTGCTAGTTTTTACAATTATAAAAACTATAAGTCAATAATTTTGAAAACATCCAAACAGTACTATTGCAGAAAAGTAAAAGAAATAATCAAGTAGAAGATTTACCTTACAAAGGAATAAACTTTGAACAATGATAATATAAAATTATTAATTATAATTTCAGGAAATTTAAAATGAAAAAAATCTTTTTAGTTATTACTTTATTTGTCAATATATCTGCTATATCTCAAACAACTTTTTTTAAAATTTATGGAGATATGGTAAGTGAGCATAATGATTTCGGGTTTTCAGTATTGCAGACTGATAATGGTGATTATGTTGCATCAGGAGTAATAGGTAGCTTTAGTAATTATACTCCCCCTTGGGTTCTTGAGGGCGATGTTTATCTATTAAGAACAGATGAAAATGGAGATACATTATGGACAAAGAGATACGGAAAACCCAACTCGCGTGAAATCGCTTATTCTATGTGTGCTGCCAACGATGGAGGATTCATGTTGTCTGCCTATAGGAATGAACATCTTTGGTTGATTAGAACTGATTCAAAAGGAGATTCACTTTGGACAAAGAGTTATCCGGTAGGAATTGGACACAGCATAGAGAGAACAAATGATAATGAATATGTAATAACTGGTACAAATCCCGGGATTTATTTGTTAAAGATTAATTCTGAGGGAGATATTATTTGGTTAAAAACATATGATGGGCTTGAAGGACGTTCTGTTCAACAAACTTCTGATTCTGGATATATTATTGCAGGATTCAAAGGTATATCGGACGGGATACTTATAATTAAAACCGATTTACAGGGTGATACCTTATGGACAAAAACTTACTCTTATAATGGAAAACCAAATGAACCATTTTCAATTTGTCAAACGAATGACGGAGGTTATTTTTTGACGGGTACTTATACAAGTCAAAATTGTGATAGTTGTGAAGCAAATTATAGAACATGGATTCTTAAAACAGATGTTAGAGGAGATACCATTTGGACTAAGAAAATAGCTTTTAGTACTTGGGAGCTTGCTTCTAAAGGTATAGAAAACCGGAATGGTAACTTTATTATAGTAGGTCAGGCTATTGAAACAGACTATCATATCTATATAGCAGAGTTGGATACATTAGGAAATATTATTTGGTTTAATAAGGTATTGGGGGAAAAATATGCTGGTTCAGCTGCTTATGATGTAAAAGAGACGTTGGATGGAGGTTATATAATTACAGGACGTACAGGTTCAGATTTGTGTTTGGTAAAATCAAATGAGAATGGGAAAGTAACTGATGTAAAATATAACAATAATAAAATTCCTAATGATTATGTCTTGTTGCAAAATTATCCCAATCCATTTAATCCAACGACCCAAATTCAATTTCAAATACCTAAAAGAGGTTTAGTAACAATTAAAATTTATGATATACTTGGGAATGAGATTATAGAATTATTAAATGAAGAAAAAGTAGAAGGTAGCTATACAATAAGCTGGGACGGTAAAGATAAGAATAATAGAACTGTCAGTTCGGGAATATATTTATATTGTTTGAAAGCTAATTCAATTTATTTAAGTAAGAAAATGGCTTTGATAAGATAGACAGAAGAAGCTATGGAGTGAAAACTAAATTTTTAGTAAAATGGAGATTGTGAAATGAATAGAATTATTTATCTTCTTTTAATTATTTTATTTTTGATTACTTCATCACTTTTTGCACAGTGGATATCTTTTGATGGAAGAACACAAGCAAGTAAACCCCACGTTACAATACTTAGTAATGATAAAACAAGTATTATTTTAGAAATTTCATTACCTGGTATGGAAATAAATAAACGAACTGAACAAGGGAAAACCTATGATGTATTAAGATTACCTGGTATTTTTCAACTTCAGAAATAGGTAAGCCCCAATTACCAACAATTAGAGAACTTCTTACAGTTCCAAACTTTATGGGGTATAAATTTAGTATTCTTGATTCTTCTGTAATTAGTCTAACGAATTATGATGTACTTCCCTTTCAAGCTATTGTTCCTGAAGGTGAAAAAGAAGAATTTGTTATTGACGAATCTTTTTATAAACAAGATTGTTATTTCCCTAATAAGTTAGTGGAATTGAATAAACCGTGTATTTGGAGGGACATCAATGTTTCTAGTTTGGGTATTTTTCCAATTAGATTTAATCCAGTAACAAAAACTTTAATTATATATAAAAATATAGTAATACAAATTAATCTTGTGAGTATTTTAGGAAATGAATTTGTACGAAATAAAATAATATCGAAAGATTGGGAAAATTTGTATAAGAGTTCTATAGTTAATTATAATTGTTCCCCTAAGATGTTGACCAAAAATAGTTCTAAAACAACTTCTGGTGAATATGACTACTTAATAATAACTGCTGACGATTATTTGGAGACAATTCAACCGTTTGCAAAATGGAAAACAAGAAAAGGTTTTTTTTCAAAAGTAGTTTCGATAGATAATATCGGCAATAATCAAACATCAATAAAAAATTATATTTCAAGCGAATTCACTAACAACAATATCAGTTACGTCCTTTTTGTCGGAGATGAAAGTGATATTGTTCAATCATGCGACCCTCAGTATCAGTTATGGGGTGATTATTGGTATTCTTTATTGTCGGGTTCAGATTATTATCCAGAAATTTCAATCGGTCGTATTTCTGTAACAACTGAAACAGAGTTAGAACATATTTTTTATAAAGGACTTATTTACGAAAGTACTCCTCCAAACGATAATTGGATTAAAAATGTTTTGTTAATTTCTCACCATGAAAACCCTACTTATTTTGCATCTTTTCAGTCTCTAAGTGAAAAAATACGAACTGCATCATATAGCTATACTACTCCTTCATTTATAACAGCTTATGGTGCCTCTTATGCGGATAGCGGTGATGAAGCAACAAACTCAATGGTTACTAATTATATTAACTCTGGCCTTGGGATTGTAAATTATAGAGGGCATGGAGGAGGAGAGTGCTGGTGGAATTGGAATATATTTTCTGAGAATTATAGTAATATTCAAGCATATGCATTAAATAATGGTAAAAAACAGCCAATTGTTTTTTCAATTGCTTGTAATACATCTCATTTAATGAGTTCAAGTGATTGTCTAGCCGAAGTATTTACAAAAGCGGATTATGGAGCAACAGCATTTTTAGGTGCTACTGGGGCAACATATGGTGAAGCCAATGATATTATTGATCAAAGTTTATTTGAGGCATGTTTTGATTTGAATATTCATTCAATAGGTCAGATTTTTACATTTGCTATAAGCAAAATGTTGAAAGAAAATATTGTTGGGAACTCAGATATATGGAGTGCTTTAAAATATCTCTGGTTAGGTGATCCAGCAATAGAATTATGGAAAAGTACTTTCTCTACATTCAATAGTCCAAGTGTAACGGTAAATTCAAATAATATAATAGTTAATAGCAATATTCCAGGAAGTAACATAATAGCTTGTAGTATTGATAATGGAGAAAGTTATTTCTCCAAGGTTGAGAATACATCCAGTGCTATATTTTCAACATCTTTTCATCCCTTATATATAACTATAACAAAAAATGACTTTCTTCCTTATCAAGCAATAACGGGAGGAATACTAAATGAAGATATGGAAGTCTTTGGTAAAGTAAAGATTTTGGGTGATATAACTGTAGCAAGTGGAAAAACACTTACAATTGCAGAAGGTACAAAACTTATTTTTGAAAACAATTCCAAACTAATAGTAAACGGAACACTAAATGTAAATGGTACTGCAAGTAATAAAGCAACATTCGATTTTGTTTCTCAATCTTCATCAAATGGAATCTATTGTTATTCCGGCTCGGATGTAAATATTAATAATGCAATAATTAAAAATGCAAAATATGGAGTTTATGCAGATCATTGCTCTCCAATCATAAAAAACACCAATATAACCAATTCAAATTTGGCAGTGCGTTCGCTTTATTCAAAGCCGACAATCGAAAATTGTTATATCTCTGATTGCGATGGTGGAATATATATATATTATACAAATTCAACTCAAATAGAAGATTTAACTATTCGAAACAATAAAATAGAAGATCTGGGTTCTTGCGGTATCTATCTTTATCAATCAACGGGACATATTCGAGGAAATGAAATAAGTAATTGTTGGCGTGGTGTTTATGGAAATAATACAAGTACAGCCTACCTTGGAGAAGTAGGTTATTACGGCAACAATAAAATCTATAATAATGATTATGGTGTCTATGCTTATAACAACACTTATATGTTACTCGGTAGGGTTGCTTGTACAGTTATTGGTGGAAACAATTCTGTTTGGGGTAATTCTAATAAAAATGCCTACTCAGCATCCAATGGCTCAGATATACAAGCGGCAAAAACTTGGTGGGGAAGTGCACCACCACCAACGAACAAATTTTATGTAGCTTCCGGTTGTACTTTAATATACTCAGATTATTTAACATCAAATCCACTTGCAAAAATAGCATCAAACAACAATTCACCCGAAGAAACGCTTTTTAATAGCAATATAAATAAAGCAACAGATGAAACAATAAAAAAAACTTATAATTATGATGAAAAATGGTCTCTTGATTGGAAAATAAATTATGTGCGGAATTTGGTTCTTGTAAAGGATTATAAATATGCTCAGAAAATTTGCGAAGAAATTATCAATAAATATCCGGATTCAACTCAAGCAATTACAGCATTAAGTTTATATCAACAATCAAGCAAAGAAGATAATTTTAAATCATTTATTAATTTCTTAAACAGCAAAGTAAACTCTAAGAAGACTACAACGTTAAACGGAATGATGGAAATGTGTTTACTGGATTTAGAAAATATAGAATTGAAAAATCCTAATAAATATGAGAAGTTAGTTTCCAAATATGAAAGCAAAGAAATGGAAGAGAGTATGTTATTCCATGATTTTACATACAATTTAGTTGTATTAAATGATTATGAAAATGCAAAAAAAATATCAAAAGAACTTGACGCAAAGTTTAAGGATTCCAATTTAGCAATAGAGGCACAAATTTTACTTGGTGAAAGTGTAGAAGAACCAATAATATCGCCCAAAAATTTGGGTAAAGATTCTCAAGAGCAAATTGTTGAACAATATGAATTGTTGGGCAATTATCCTAATCCTTTTAATCCAAGTACAAAAATCAGGTATGCAATACCGTTTACCTCAAAAGTTAATTTAGAAATTTATGATGTGGCTGGAAAGATTATTAAGTCTTTTGAAATTAGCTCCCAATCTACTGGTAATCATGAAATTATTTGGAACGGAACAAATATTAATGGTAATAGAGTTGCAAGTGGTATTTATTTATATAAGTTACATATTGAATCGTTGGAAGGAAATGGCGAAACTTTTGAAAAAACAGCAAAGCTTCTTTTAATTAAGTAGAAAATATACAAGCACCTTCGTTAAACAAGGTGCTTGTATAAATCATGTTATGACCAAATTCTTAGTAATATTATTAGTTGTTTTATTTATCCTTAAAGAAAGTACTGTTGAATATCCAGATTCAACTTTAATTAAAATAAAGAGTAAAGATCAATTAATTAAAGATGCATCTAAAACTTTTGATATTGATGAAGAAATACTTTCTTCAATAATTTATGTTGAACGAAAGAATAATTACAATTGGGAAGATGACGCTATGGATGTTTATCTTGCTGAGATTGGGGTAAATAGTTCAATAGGTTTTTGCCAAGTAAAGTTAAAGACAGCATATTGGATTGAAGCTCAACTAAATGATACAGCAAGTATATATTTTCCGGCTAAAAAATATTATAACTTATTAGAGTTAAGTAAAAGTTCCCAAGAGATAATAAATAAACTAACAAATGATTCCCTAAATATAAATTATGCTGCGGCATATTTAAGAATAATGTTATCAAGATGGGAAAGTGAAGGATTTCCAATAGATAGTAAACCCGAAATATTAGGAACTCTTTATTCAACCGGATTATTTTACAAAAACGGCAAAGAACGAAAGCCTAATAAAAATCCCAAAGAGAATTGGTTTGGTAGCCAAGTAAAAGAACATTTAAGTAGATTCCGTTAACCCTTTTTGTGTTATCTAAACAATTACAAAATTTAGAGGTCTTAAAGAGCCAAATGATGATATTACTTTAGTTGTATTACATCTTATCCAATAGATATATTTAGACGTTTTTCGAGTCCAATCTCAATCAGTTTGTAATAAGTTGAAACTTGAATATCACTCAATCCTCTTTCTATCCGAGATATATAACTCTTTTTAGTTCCTGTTTTTTTTGCAAGCTCTTCTTGTGTTAAATTAGCCTCTTTTCTGGCTTCTTTCAACATCACATCAAGTCTAAATGCAAGAGAATCTGCGTCAAATTTATCACGTTCCGAAGTACCTTTTTGCCCATACTTATCAATAAGTAAATCTTCAAAGTTTGTTATATTATTCATAGTCAACCGTTTTTATCTTTTAAATATTCTTTTTTTAATTTTTCTGCAAGTTTAATTGCTTTTTTAGGTGTTTTTTTTGTTTTCTTTACAAAACAATTTGCAAGTACAACTAAATCTCCATCATCAAAGAGTCTTGGAATCTAAATTTATAAATGCTAAAACTAAAAAAGAACTCACTAAGATTTACAACAAGTTAAATCCTTTTGAATTAGAACAACAAATCAAAAAATCTATAACAAATATCTTAAACTTAGTTGGGTAATTTGTATGTTTACAAAACTTAATCAATTATATTGTGTAACCCTAAAATAAACACTCTTTTGGTTACATTTTATTTTGACGCAATGGGAGTTTTCTTTTACAAGTAAGAGACACGCAATTATCTTGTTTCTAATTTCTGTGGCTTAGAAATTATTGTTATTAAAGAACCAATTACCCAATAATATTTATATCCTTTTTCCAAAGAATATAATAAGACATTAATATCTAAACATATTGAGGACAGAATGAAAGGAAAAGTAAATACCCATCTTTATAATTTATATTTATTATTAGTACTTTTTGTTGTTGGTTGCTCAAATGATCCGGTTAAAGATGGTGCACTGGATCCTTCTACGAATAAAAAATAGTTGCTAGTGCTTACTCTCTAACATACGGTTGTCCAGATTATTTTATTCCGTCTGGAGCATGGAGACCACCAGGCAGTAGTTTTATAAAAAGTACACATCGTGGTGTTGCCTGGACTCCATCTGCATTTGTTGGTGATAATGCTTCTGTACAAGACAAAGCATCGTTTATCAGCAGTCTTACTATGGCTACGGTTGAAGATCAAACGGAATACAATCAATATCAAAAAGTTGACGGTTCTGGTTACCCGGGTATCTCAGTAGAGGTATCTCCAGATATATTCCAACAAGAGCCCGAGCCTCTATATCAGGCGGGTTTTGTTTGTTATTCATATGTTGTTAGGGCAATTAGGGATGCTGGTATAAATATTAATAATTCTACAAGTGTTAATGAATTGATAAATCAATTAAATAGAATTAATACAATAAATTCTTCAACAGTAATGTCAGGAGATATTATTGCGTACGACTGGGATGGTGATGGATATTGGGATCATACAGGTGTAATAAATGATGTATCTGGAAATGATCCTAATGACTGGTCTGTTTTTAGTTCAAATGGATTAGTCGAATATTTTGAGTGGGGGGCAAGGGAGGCACGTTTGGGTGCTTTCAGAAACTCGGCCGCTGGTGGTTATTTTGATTGGTGGAATTATCCAACTACTTATGCAATATTTACAAAGAGATCCATTTAAAAATAATATAATTATTGAGGTTTAGAATGAAAAGAATCTTTTATAAAGTTTGTGTTTTAATAATAATCTTTCAAGCAAATTGTTTAGCCCAAGAGTTAGGTAGTAGAGAAATTAGATTAAAATATGATTTTGGAAAATCAATGACTGAGCTAAATAAAACTAATGGACAAAATATATGTTCAGATGTTTCACCCCATTTAGTTCGAGATATTACCTTTGATTCAAATAATAAAATATATGTATTGGAAACACACGATAAAAAAGTAATTCAATTTAATGTGCAAGGAGAAGCGGAATCAATAATTGATTTAAATAAGGATTTCTCGGATGTTAATTTCAATAGATTAAAGATAACGACAGACAATAATGACCTATATATATTATTATTATTTGGTGAATTTTATGTAAGGTTAATAAAGTATACAGAAGGAGAGTTAGATAAAAATTATGAATTAAAAACCCAAATGCCAATTGGACGTAATATTAATGTTATTGTTAGTAATGGAATTGTTCGTATAAAAACATTTCCATCATCAATAGATCCAAGACACCATGCAGAGGGGGACGTTTTTGTTTATGATAACAATGGACATTTTTTAGGACGAACTGATTATTTCTTTAAAGATAAAAAAGGATTAATATACAAGAAAAAAGGAAGGTACGATATAGAAGTGTATCAAGCAGAAGAAGATAATGAGATTACTAAAACAAAAAATCTAAAAAGGGTAAAAGTAATATCAGTTCCTCAAGAACTAAGATCCAAAACGCCTGAACAAGATATGTGGTATCTAGCTGGAATTGATAATAAAAATCATATATATATATCAAATAATAATTATAAAATCTTACGATGTAGTCCAAGTAAAGAAGAGGTAGAAAAGGTAGTATTTGATGTGGAAAAGATAAAGAAACAAAAAATATTTCTTCCCAATTCTACAAAAATTAAAGTTAACAATTCGGGAAATTTATTTCTATTAGGCTTTTCTGAAAATTCAGAAAACAATACATATTCAGAGGTTGTTATTATATCAAATCAATAGCTTCAATTACTAAAAAGTGACATTTGTACATAATTAAATTAGTAAGAAAAATTTTTGTGAAAAGGAGAGGGATTAAATGAACTATAAAACCTTTATGCTTCTAATTTTTTTAATAGGAATCGAGAGTCAGAGCATTGGACAAATTATTGAGCTAAAAACTGGGTATCATTCCGAAACAAGCAAGATAGATAAAAAAAATTACAAACTACAAAACAGGATTAACAAATATTTTTATATGAAAGGGAAAAAAGATGGAAGCTAGTATAATGTTTCTCTTAACCATTTTATTTATGATTGATTTGCATGCTCAAGATCTGCAAGTAGATATTAGTATGGAAAAAGAAACTTTCTTAATACAGTAACCATTGTTTTTGCTTATTAGTTTTTCAAACAGAAGTAATAACGATTTAACTTTAATGAATATTGATAAATATAATGGTACAGAAGGATTTTTTTTGATTATAAAAGATGAGTATGGAAATACTATTAAAGAAAGAGTTAGAAGCAGTTATCCTGGTACTCCTAAAAAAATGAGAGATTTGGAAACTTATTGTTCAATATTTTCCATCACACCTTATTACTATGCAAATAAATTTGAAAATAGTGGTGTACCATTTACTTGGGGCTACTTCAAAGAAGGAAAATATAGCCTTGTTCTAAAATATCGTTATCAAAGACTAAAAAACGAAAATACAAAAATTGAAGAAATAGCTTCTAATAAGCTAGAATTTAATGTTGTTTCGCCAAATAAAAAAAACGATCAAAATTTTTTAATTGATTTTACAGAGTATATTAAGCAATTACGAGATTCTAGACTTAAGGCACATCGATCAAAGAGTGTTAACATCGCTGAAGCCTTAAAAAAACAAAATCAAAAATTATTTAAGTTAGTTAATAAATATCCAAATTCACTATACCTTAGTCTTATAAATTATGTGTTAACTCATCTGTTTTTGAATCTGGTAAAAAGTTGAGTTATGCTGAAAAGTTTGTTGCAAAACATCCCAACTCTTATATGTCACTTTATTTTATTAGCCAATACGGGGATAAGGTGATAGAGGGAAATACTGATACACCGTTTTCTCGCAATCATAAAGTAATAGAAAAATTAATTTCCCAATATAAAGTTAGAATCCATAATTTAGAATTACAGCGAACTAAGAGGGGAAAAAATGAAAATTAAAAAAGCTCTCATTCTACTATTAATTTGTACTATTTGCTATGGTCAATTTATTGAATTACCAAGTGTGAAAATATCAAAGGAAAAGAAAATTGAATATCAAATTTTAAAAATTCAGAAACAATTAAATAAATTTACGAAAGAAAGCAAAAGAGCCACATATATTAGAATTAAGAATTATGAGATAAACGTTAATAAGAATCAAGCATTGGTTCTTTGTGATATTTATCTAGACAATTTTCAAGATAATAAGGTATTAGTAAAACAGATATTAAAATTTAGTAAAAAACAAAACTGGGAATTGAGTGAATATCCATATATATTTAAAGAAAATATATAAAAAAATAATGTTGAAAAAGAAAATTTTGATTCTATTTTTACTTACACAAGTTATTGTTGGACAAAATCTGAAGGTCAATTTACATATTGAGAAGAGAAATTACTTAACAAGAGAACCAATAACTATAATTGCAGAACTTTATAATGTAGGGAATAATGAAGTATCTATACTGAATCCCTCATTATTCCCAGATGGAGGATTTATAGTTAGGTTATTTGACAAACAGGAAAATAAATATCTCTCTAGAAGTGTTTTGACGTCGGAACCTCGTTCAAAAAATAGGCTTATATCATTACATCCACAGGGCAAGCAGATTAAAGAGATAATGTTAAGCGATATGTATGGCAACAGAATTGAGAAAAGTTTATCCCCGCTTAATAATTATCTAGCGAGTGGAGAATATGAACTGTATTTAGAATATCATGTCGAGGAAACAAATAATTCACAAAATAAGAATAATAAAAAAATATTTTTTTCAGATAAAGTTAATATTAAAATTGATGACCCAACAGAACCTAATGACCAATTCTTACTTAACAATTTTGATCAATTATTAGCAAGCTACAAAAATAATCTAATAAATGGCTGCTTAACTAATAAGTTAAGACGCAATAAATTTTTTGACTTATTAAAAGAGCATCCAAATTCTGCTTATGGAAAAAAGGTATTGCTCTTTCTCTTGGGTGCTACACAATTAAATGGTAGAAATGGTCAGGAATTTATTGATTATATAAATGAATATATGACTCAATACCCATCATCGTTTGAAATATTTCATTTTATACAAAACGAATCAATTTCAAATAAATTAGATAAATATGACGATTTAGAATTTAACTCTAAGAATAAAAAAATAATAGATCTAATTAAAGAAAGAAATCTTTTGAGAAAGAAAATATTAAAAGAGAAATAAATTTTTACATGTTATCCTTTAGAGTATGTGGTCAAATACTTGAGCCTCAGAGTATAAAGATAAATGAGGAACAAAAACTTGAATACCAGATTACGAAAATTGAGAAAGAAATTAATAAACAAGAATTTGAAAAAGAAAGTAAAACACATAAAGCTGAGTTTGTTAGAATAAAAGTAAAAAGCATACACATACAAATAATTAAAAACAAAGCAATTGCAATTTGTTACATAACCTATAACAATTGGAATAATGATATAGTGTTAAAAAGATAGAGCCCTAAAATTTGAGAAGAAGTTAAATTTGAAATTCTGCGAATATCCATCAACACTAAATAAAGTGTTTAATAAATTAAAAAGTAAAAAAGAATATTTACAAGCAGTCTCATCCGCAGGAGGATATGAATTAAAAATGGCTGAAGATCTGTTTATATTATATCCAGTATTTGAGCACCCTGATGACGGTGATATTATGGAACTGGATTTCGATTTCTCAAGTCATGAACTCAATAAGTAATTATTTTTTTGTGGATCTGATATAGATGGCTGTATTTATTATAAATCATATTATTCGGGAAATACGTATGATCGAGTAGTTTTCTATGTTGCCCCATCATGGGGAAGAAAGAAAACCTAATAAAAATCCCAAAGCAAATTGGTTTGGTAGGCAAGTAAAAGAACATTTAAGTAGATTTTGTTAACCTTTGTTGTGTTATCTAAACAATTACAAAATTTAGGGGCTTAAAGAGCCAAATGATAATATTACATTAGTTGTAATGAAAGTCTTATAGCATTTAATTGTGTATTACGAATTTAGTACTTGTAATATCTAAATGAGTATTTTTATACGTAAAACACTTCCCAAGTTTTTGATTTTATATTTATGATATAATTAATAGTGTTATAAATAAAGAGCTTTAAAAACAAAAAACCCAACTTGAAACAAGCTGGGTTTTTTATAAATGCTTCTAATATTCTTTAGAAATTAAAACTGAATTCTTTGTCCACGTTTTTTAGCATATTCTAAAACAAATGAACTAGCAACAAAAATAGAAGAGTAAGTACCGATTATAATACCAAAAAATAAAGTAAAGGCAAATCCTCTAAGAACTTCGCCACCAAAGAATAATAATACTGTAACAACTAATAATGTTGTTAAACTAGTAATAATTGTTCTTCTCATAGTTTTATTAATTGCTTTATTCATAATTTCTTCAACATTAGCAGTTTTATGAATTTTTATATCTTCTCTAATTCTATCAAACACAACCACTGTATCGTTAATTGAGTACCCAACCAATGTTAGGAACGCAGCAACAACCGTGATAGATATTTCAAGATTTAATCCCGGTAAAGTTCCGTAAAGAAGTGAAAAAAGACCGAGAGTAATCAAAACATCATGGAAAAGAGCGGCAACTGCACCAAGTGCAAAACCGAATTTAAATCTGAATCCTAAGTAAACTAGAATTACAATTAAAGCAAGAATTACAGCAATAATTGCATCAGTTTTAAGTTCTTTACCAATTTTAGGCCCAACTTTTTCTTCCTTCAATACTTGGAAAGGATTATCTGAATGATTGATAATTAAGTTTTCTTTAATCCAGTCTGCAATTGTTAAATTAATCAATAAACTGTTATTTCCTGGTTCAGCAGAAGCTTTTGTTACCTGAAAACCATCTTCAAACAATTTGTTTTTAAGAATATTGACAGACTCAGCATCAGGTAATGCAATAGTAACAGATGATCTACTGGAATCAACAATTGATGTTTGCAAACCTGGTGAATGCTTCTCAATAGATTTGTCTATTGCATTAATTATATTTGGGATTATATTTGCCGGAATATCTTGTAATTCAGTTCTCACTAAAATACCGGAGTCATCACCAAATGTTTTAACTTCAACATTTCCAAGACCAATTGTGCTAAGTTCACTTCTAATATTTGTAATGTCTATTGGATTTTCAAATTCTACTGCAATTTCGGAACCACCTTTAAAGTCAATACCTAACTCAAGACCTCTGAAAATTAAACTTGCTAAACCAAGTACTAACAATGTACCTGAAATCATGTAAGCAATTTTTCTTTTTCCTAAGAAGTCAACATGCAATTTATCAAAGAATCTTGTTCTATTTCCAATATCAATTTTGTAACCTTTAGCAACCATGAACTCGAATAAGAGTTTTGTAATTATTAAGGCGCTAAATAAACTTGTTAGAATACCAATCATTAAAGTAAGTGCAAAACCTTGAATAGGACCGCTACCAAATTGATAAAGAATTACAGCAGTAAAAAATGTTGTAATGTTTGAATCGAAGATAGCTGAATAAGAATTTGAATAACCACCTTCAATTGCAGCTTTTACAGTTTTTCCGGTTGATAATTCTTCTCTTATCCTTTCAAAAATAAGAACGTTAGCATCTACTGCCATACCAATTGTAAGAATGATACCTGCAATACCAGGCAAGGTTAAAGTAGCATTAAACGCTGCTAAAATTCCCATTATAAACAATAAAGTAAAGAGAAGAGCAAGATCAGCAAAGGAACCGGCAAGTTTGTAATAAACTAACATAAATATTGCTACCAATAAGAACCCAAACAAAGTTGAGTTAAATCCTTGAGAGATGGAATCTTGTCCTAAAGATGGACCAACTGTTCTTTCTTCAATAATTTCAACCGGAGCGGGTAAAGCACCTGCCTTTAATACAATCTCAATTAATTTAGCTTCTTCAAGATTTGCCATTCCTGTAATTTGGGAACTACCGGAAGGAATTTTTCCGATAATATTAGGAGCTGTATAAACATAGCCATCTAAAACAATTGCACATCTTTTGTTAATATTAGAACCGGTAATTCTAGCCCATTCACGAGCACCTTCGGAGTTCATTTGCATATTTACAATTGGTTCTGTTGTGCTAGGACTTATATTTGCTTGTGCATCAACAACAACTCCACCGGTTAACTCAGGTGTTTTATTTACAAGATAAAGTCTAAAATAATTAATACCATCTTGAACAATATCAGGCTTTGCAGAATATTTAAATTCAACATTATCCGGAATAACTTTTAGAACTTCTGGTCGTTTAAGATAATTATTCAAAATTTCTTTTTCACTTTCTTTTACAACAGCATCAGCACTATTTTGAGAAAGGAGTCTGGCAACTGAGAAAAATGGATGTTGTTTTTCCATTTGTGCATCATTGTTAAGAATAGAATCTTGTTCTGAAATTGCGGAAGAATCAAATCCCATTGAAGCTGCAAGAACTTCATCAATTTTATTCATAATTGGGAAAGTGAATTCAGGATCTTTTACAAGTTTGAATTCTAAGAGTGCACTGCCTTGAAGAAGATTTTTAGCTTCTTCTTTTTTAGCAATACCGGGTAATTCAATAATAATTCTTCTTAAACCTTGTTTTTGAATAGAAGGTTCAGATACACCATATTGGTCAATTCTGTTTCGAATAATTTCAATTGCTCTGGTTACTGCATCAGATTCTTGTTCTTTTAATTCATCAATAATTTCCGAATCGTCTTGTCTGATTGAACCAAAATATCGGCTAAGTCTAATATTATTTTCACTTAGTTTACTTGTAAGGATAGAGACAACATCTTCATCAGAACTTTTTGCAATTTCAACTGTTTCTGTTAAAATATCTTTGAATTGTTGATCGGGATCTTTTGCTAGTTGTTCAAGAAGTTTTCCGGTGTTTACTTCCATTACAAGGTACATACCACCTTGTAAGTCAAGACCAAGTTTTACTCTTTTTTCTCTAGCTTTTTTAATTTCCGGATCAGCAACTCTTATGCTGTCTTCTTTGAATTCTAATAAAGATTCTAAATCTTCATCACTAATATTAGGATTAGAGTTAGTAATACTATCTTTAATGCTACTTAAAGTATTAGAAATGTTCTTGTTATTTTGATAATCCTTATAGGTAGGATATAATAAATATAAGCTTAATGCAATGGCTGCGACTATTAAAATAGTTCTAAATCTTAATTCTTTCATACAATTTTATTTAAGGTTAGTTAATGAAATTTATTTTTAAATAAGAACATTAATATAGACAGAGAATGAAAGAAAATCAATTAAAAGTACGCACTTGTGATGTGGATAATGATGATATTTTATAATAAAAAAGCTCATAAAAAGTAATTTTATGAGCTTTTAAAATTATAAAACTTAGAGGAAATAATTACTCTCTTACAACCCAAGTTTTAACAACAGCTGTAACTTCATTATGAAGTTTTATATTTATACTGTAAATACCAAGAGCTTTAATTGGTTCTTCAAGATCAATTTTTCTTTTATCAATATCATATTGTTTTTCTTTAAGTGCATCAGCAATATTTTGGCTTGTTACTGACCCAAAGATTTTATCTTCTTCACCAACTTTTACAGGAATAGTAATTGAAACATTTTCTAATTCTGCAGCTAAAATTTTTGCAGCTTCAAGATCTTTTACTTCACGTTTAGCTAATTGTTGTTTTTCTTCTTCTAAAGCTCTAATATTTCCTTTAGTTGCTACGTATGCAATTTGTCTTGGTAATAGGAAATTTCTAGCATATCCATTTTTCACATCAACTAAATCACCGATTTTACCAAGTTGATCAAAATTCTTTCTTAAAATAACTTTCATTTTTCTCTCCTAATTACTTTACTGCTTCTGAAACAAATGGTAAAATTGCAACTTGTCTGGCTCTTTTAATTGCTCTTACAAGTTCTCTATGTTGTTTGGCGCTAAGACCAGTTATTCTTCTCGGAATTATTTTTCCTTGATCAGAAATAAATTTTTGAAGTTTTTTCCCATCTTTATAATCGATGTATTCTTCTATTACTCTTCTAGCTTTTTTATTTTTCATTATTTACCTCAATTATTATCATCATGCATAAGGCTTGATTCTTCTTCATTTAAGAATTTATCGAACGAACTATCTTCAATGTCATCATTTTCATTGTTAGTCATTCCCAAATCAATATCTTCATCAGATGATTTTCCAAACTTATTTAAAAATTGTATTCTTTTTGCTTTAATTTCAACGATGGTTCTATTTTTACCATCTTCAGTTTTAAATGTTCTGCTTTGAAGTTCTCCATCAACTAATACAGCGCTTCCTTTTCTTAGCCTGTCCCTACAACTATCAGCAAGTTTATTCCAAGCAACAACTCCAACATAACAAACATCTTCTTGCCATTGGTTTCCACTGTCTTTGTAACGTCTATTTGCTGCAATATGAAAATTTGCAACAGGAGTATTGTTAGAAGTTTCTCTAAAAATTGGATCTTTAGTTAAATTACCAGCAACCATTACATTGTTTAATTCAGGCATTTTCAATTCAGCCATTCTTACCTCCATACAAACATTTGTGTGTTAGTCATTCTTTTCTTCATTATTAGTTACTTCAGCTACAGCTTCTTTTTCAGCAGCAGTTTGTTCAGTTTTTTTACTTTCCAAAAACGCTAAAGCTTTTTTATCCAAAGCAATAGTCATATACCTAATGATGTTTTCATCCAGTTTTAAGTTTCTTTCAAACTCTTTAATTACTGAAGGTTCAGCAGTAAAACGAGTTATAAAATAATAACCTGTTTTTGCATTATCAATTGTGTAAGCAAGTCTTTTTCTACCCCAATTTTCTGTATCGATGATCTCTCCATCAATAGATTTTAAGTTTGATTGAACTGTAGAAATAATTTGTTCAATTTGAGGGTCTTCCAGTGTTGCATTAATTACTATAACACTTTCGTAGTGTTTTGTTGCCATATATCCTCCCTTTGGCCTTGTGGCTCTTAAAATTTTTTTTAAGAGCAGGGTTATTTAAAAAATAGTCTGTAAATTTACTTAATTAATGGTGCAATTACCAATGATACTACAGACATTAATTTAATTAAAATATTTAGTGATGGTCCGGAAGTATCTTTAAATGGATCGCCTACAGTATCACCAACAACCGAAGCTTTATGTGGTTCAGATCCTTTTCCATACATTTGTCCATCTATTTCAAAATTTCCTTCAATTAATTTTTTTGCATTATCCCAAGCTCCACCAGCATTAGATTGGAATATTGCCATTAAAACTCCGGAAGCAGTAACACCAGCTAATAAACCTGCAAGCATTTCTTTTGAAGTAAAACCAACAATTACTGGTACAACAACTGCTAACAATCCGGGTAAAATCATTTCTTTTATTGCAGCTTTAGTTGAAATTTCTACACATTTTGAATACTCTGCTTCAGCAGTTCCTTCTCTCAAACCTTTAATTTCTCTAAATTGTCTACCAACTTCAACAATCATTTCTTTTGCAGCTCTACCAACTGCATTCATAGCCATTGCTGAAAACAAAAATGGGAGCATTGCACCAATAAATAATCCACCCATAATTATTGGTTTAGATAAATCAATAACTTTTATATTTGCTTGTAACATAAAAGCAGAAAATAATGCTAAGGCTGTTAAAGCCGCAGAGCCAATAGCAAAACCTTTTCCAATTGCAGCGGTTGTATTTCCAACTGCATCTAGTTTATCAGTTCTTTCTCTAACTGCATGTGGCAGTTCAGACATTTCTGCAATTCCACCGGCATTATCAGAAATTGGTCCGTAGGCATCAACAGCTAATTGAATACCTGTGGTTGATAACATACCAAGTGCAGCAATAGCAATTCCGTATAAGTTTGCAAATTCGTAAGCACCAATAATGCTACCTGCAATAATTAATACCGGAAAAGCAGTTGAATTCATTCCAACACCTAATCCTGCAATAATAGTTGTAGCAGAACCTGTTACACTTTGTCTTGCAATACTATGTACCGGTCTATATTCTGTTCCAGTAAAATATTCAGTTATTAAACCTATTGTTGTTCCCGCAACTAATCCAATTATAGTTGAAAAGAATACGCCTAAACTCGTATATTCAAAACCATCATGAGTCCATGATTCAGGTAATACAGACTTAATAATAAAATAAGCGGCAACTAGCATTAAGCCAGCAGCTCCAAATTCACCTGTGTTTAAAGCTTTTTGCGGATTTCCACCTTCTTTTACTTTAACAAAGAAAGTTCCAAGAATTGAAATAGCAATTCCTACCCCAGCTAAAATTAACGGTAAAATTACGGCAGCTAGAGTAAAACCTTTGAATTCAAAAACTCCGGTAAATGTTGCACCAAGAACCATTGTTCCAATTATTGCTCCAACATAGGATTCGAATAAATCTGCTCCCATACCGGCAACATCACCAACATTATCACCAACATTATCTGCAATAGTAGCAGGATTTCTAGGATCATCTTCGGGAATTCCTTCAAAAACTTTACCTGCAAGATCTGCTCCTACATCAGCCGCTTTTGTGTAAATACCACCACCAACTCTTGCAAAAAGAGCAATTGAAGAAGCTCCTAATGAAAAACCGGAAAGTACATTAATTACTTTAATTGTATTCCAATCTTGGTTTGAGTATATTATAAAAAGAGTACTTAATCCTAATATACCTAAACCAACTACATTCATACCCATTATTGAGCCGCCGGAAAAAGCTATTTCTAACGCTGGTGCCAAACCTGTTCGTGCAGCTTCAGTTGTTCTAACATTAGATTTTGTTGCTGCTACCATACCCAAGTAACCGGCTAATCCCGAACATAATGCTCCAACAATAAAAGAAACAGCAATTAACCAAGAAGAATCTTCATTGCCGGCATTTGAAAAACCTAGTAAAATTGCAACAATAATAATAAACCAAAGAAGTACTTTATATTCTGTTTTTAAAAATGCGATGGCTCCATCTCTAATATGTTTAGAGATTTTTGTCATTTGTTCTGTGCCAGTACTTTGTTTAGTTATCCAAGTTTGTTTGATAAATGAATAAAATAAAGCGATAAGACCTAATAGGGGAATAAAGTAAATTATTGATTCCATAATTTTGTTTCCTATTCAGTTATAAGATTATTTGAAGAAGCGATTTGTGATTCTGTACTATATAAATTGAGCATTCCTGTGATACCGTCTGTAATAAATTTTTCAATTAGTTTTATTATAAGTGATAATTTATCCTTCAAAATTTCAATATCTTTTTCTGGAAAAGCTGATAGAACAAAATCAGCTAATTCTACATTTGGTCCAGGTTTTCCAACACCAATTCTTAATCTATTAAAATTATCATTTTCTAAATGATAAATTATAGATTTTATTCCATTATGACCACCATCACTACCCGATTTTCTAATTCTTAATTTGCCGACATCTAAATTAGTATCGTCATAAACAACTAATATGTCATTTAATGGAATCTTTAATTCTTCAACAAATTCTTTTACTGCTAAACCACTATTATTTACATAGGTAGCAGGTTTCATCAAAAAAAAATGGAAAGTATTAAATTTACTTTCCATTATCCAAAAATTACTTTTTGTTGATCGAAATTTCAAGTTTTGTTTTTTGCATAACAAATCCAAAATATTAAATCCAATGTTATGCCGAGTATTTGTATATTTATTACCCGGGTTACCAATTCCGATAATAAGTCTCAAAAATATTAACCTTCTGCTTCTTCTGATTTACCTTTTGAAATTAATTCAGGTTCTGTTGCTACTGGTTCTTCTCCACTTTCAGGTAGATCTTCATCCATTGATCTTGAACTTGTAATTGCAATAATACTAATATCAGAAGAATTTAATATTTTGAGAGCTTCATAATTTAAATCTCTTACTAGTATAGATTGTCCTACATCAAGATTAGTAATATCTAATTCTAAATGTTGAGGGATATCTTTTGGTAAACATTCAACGTCTACTTTATGAATGTGTTGAATTAATCTTCCACCTTTTTTAACACCAATAGATTGCCCTACAATGCTAATAGGAACTTGAACTTGAATTACTTGTCCAACTTTAATAGCTTGAAAATCAACATGAATAATTCTATCAGTTACAGGATCGAACTGAATATCTTTTAGAATGGATTTAATTTCTTTTTCACCAATTTTAATATTAACAAGTTGCATTTCTGTAGTATATACAATAGGTTTTAATCCTAATTCAGAAACTGAAATACTTATAGGCTCCATTTCTTTTGAATAAAGAACAGCAGGAACTTTTCCATCTCTTCTTAACTGATTAACAGCTCCTTTAGTTGTTAATTCTCTTACTTCGGCTAATATATTTACATCTGCCATAATTTAATTTACTCCAATTATTACTCTTTTTCAAATTTTAACTTTTATCTATATCAAACAGTGAGCTTATTGACTCGTGATTGTGAGTTCTTCTGATTGCTTCTGCCAACAAACCGGCTGCTGATCTAACTTCAATTTTTGTCGTTTTTATATTCTCAGGAAGTGGAATACTGTCTGTAACATATAGCTTAGAAATTTCAGATTTTTCTAACCTATGAATAGCTTCACCAGATAATACAGGATGTGTTATAGCTCCACTTATTGATTTTGCTCCTTTCACTTTAAGAGCATTTACAGCCGAAACGAATGTTCCTGCTGTATCAATTAAATCATCAACAAGTAGAATATCTCTTCCCTCAACTTCGCCAATAATATTCATAACTTCTGCTTGATTCTGTTTGGGTCTTCTTTTATCGATTACTACAAGCTGAGCTTGTAGTTTTTTTGCATAGGATCTTGCTAATTTGATACCACCTAAGTCGGCTGATACAACAGATAGATTTTTCGATTTCCCTCTAAATAGATCCATAAATACTGGTGATGCATATAAGTGATCAGAAGGAATATCAAAAAAACCTTGAAGTTGTGCAGCATGTAAATCCATTGTAATAACTCTATCAGCACCGGCAACAGAAATTAAATTGGCAACTAATTTTGCTGTAATTGCAACTCTTGGTTGATCTTTTCTATCTTGCCTGGCATAACCAAAATAGGGAATAACTGCTGTAACTGTATTTACAGAAGATCTTTTGGCAGCATCAATCATTATTAATAATTCCATCAGATTTTCTGCCGGATTATGGGTTGATTGAATTAAGTAAACATCCCCACCTCGAATGTTTTCTTTAAATTTTACCCAAATTTCACCGTCACTAAATCGCTTTTTCTCTAATGCTCCAAGCGGAGTTCCAATATAGTTAGCAATTTTTTGAGCTAATTCTGGATTTGATGAGCCGGAAAATATTCTTGGTCCAGCTGCCATTTTTACCCCATTCTAATTTTATATAAACACTAAATATAAGTAATTATTCAAGTTATGTCAATAATTTATACTATTTCACAGAAGAGTCATGATTAACATCAAGACTTCATTTTTTCTCTTTTTTAAGTAAAAATGTAAGTACAATCACTATTACAATCCCGGCTAAGTAGTAAATCCATTTGGGGGTTTCTTTTAACCTAAATGGGATATATTGTGCTGTAATTGTTTTTCCTTTACCAATATTGTCTAGAGAAAAATCCCAAGTTAGTCCGTTCCTATATTTTGAATTAGCATTATGTGATATTATTTCACCGGGTAAGTAATAAACATAGGAAATGGATAGGGAATTATTATACATTCCAAAACTGGTTGTAATTGGTTGTATAAATTGAGAAAATATTTTTGTGTCTTCCGGACCTTTTTTTACAGAAAGTTCGGAATGTTTAAAAAATTGCAACTGATTTAATGAATCAAAATTTGAAAATGTAAATTCTATTTGTGCGTGTAAAGAACTATCGGTATAATCATTATATACTGAAATGTAATTTAATTGGGTAAAATTTGCTTCAAAAATAGCTGTTAACGAATCTTCATTAAAAATTCCGAGCTTAGTTAGTAATAATGAATCTAATTGCGGTTCCGTATGCATCCAATAATGGATATACATTTTACCAGACTCGTCTGTTTTAATAGTTGTAACTTGTTTATATTCTAAGCATGAAGTTAGAACGATTAAATAAGAAAGAATAATAAGTTTACGTATCATTTTATATAAAATAAAGTTTTGTAGTTCCGAATATAAAAATATGTTAATTATATATAGTATTTTCTTTTTACATAAAAAAACTTAAATTTGTCGATTAAAAATTTGGAATATTTATGCCAACTTACGATTATAAATGTTTAAAGTGTAACTATACATTTGAAGAATTTCAGAAAATGTCTGATGCTCCGTTAGAAATTTGTCCCAAATGCAGTGGTGCATTAAAAAGACTTATTGGTGCCGGTGTAGCTCCAATATTTAAAGGGTCAGGATTTTACCAAACAGATTACAAAGCTAAACCGGTATCAGGATCTAGTACAAAGAAAAGCAGTACTACCGAGAAAAAAAGCGAGACTAAAAAATCTAATCCCGCAAAATAAGTTTTAGAAATCAAGTCCCATAGAAATATAGTACTTAGGTTTTGAGAATCTTTGAAGATTATAAGACCAAGCAACGTCAAATTTCCATAAGAATATAAAGTAAACTCTAACACCGGTACCCAATCCAATTAATAGGTCATTTGTAATTCTATTTCCATTTTTGTTTTTGGTGAAAAGATTTAATTCTTTGTTTTTATTCCATGCTGTTCCAGCATCTATAAAACCAACGCCCATAATATTTTGGAAAAATAAAGGAATAGGTCCGGTAAGCAAATATCTAATAAGAGGAACTCTTAGCTCTAAATTTACGAGTGAATATTTTGTTCCAATTTGTTCTGCATAATCATAGCCTCTAAGTGGAAGTGCAGGAGTAAGAAAAGCAAAATCTGTAGAAGAATTTAATGGAATATGACCAGTTGCAAAGCGTCTGTTTAACCAACTGTCTGTACCGCCAAGAAAGAAATTTTGTGCATTAGCTCCTAATGAATATCCACCGGAAAATCTCATTACAAATCCGTTATCATAGAAAAATCTAAAGTATTTTCTATAATCCCATGTTAATGATATAAAACTCTCTTTTGATTCTGTAATTCCCGGATTTCCATATAATGAAATTTTATATCGTGATTCTTCTATTGGAGAGGTATAACCCCAAAGTACATTATCTTTTACATAGCTAATTTGAGGAATAATAAATGTAGCTAGGTCAGTTTTTTCTTCAATGTTGTCTAAATTTTCTTTTGTTACTTTTTGTATACTTAAAGCAGCATCAATTCTACGGAAAGTATTTATTGGGAAGCTTGCAGATATATTTCCACCAAAACTTCTGAATCTGTAAAGATCATAACCAAGTCTATTTGTTAGATATACAAATCTTGCAGTATGATAACTGGAAAATCCATAATTAATTCTATTTGCCAAATAGTAATATGCTAATCCATAATCACTATTTTTTAAATCAATTTGAAGACTTGTAGTTCCAACCAATCTATGATTTCCTAACATATCGCTAAATGATAAAACGGTTGTTCCTAAAACACCATATAGAGTACTATAACCGGCATTTGCATAAATTAAATCAGGAGAAAAATCTATTTTATATTTGTTTACAAGAAAGTTTCCATTTTTATCGAGTTTTTCATTAAATAATAATTCTTTTGCTTCAATATTAGCTGAATCACCAAAGGGATCATTTTTTGCAAAAATAAACTCACTGTAGTCCGTTCTAATTGTATCTTTTAATTCTTCAGTATGATCAATAATTTGACCGGTGAAGATTCTTGAATTTAATTCAGTGGAATCTTTTTCTTGAGGAGGTGTAAAAATAAATTCTTTACCCGATTTATATATTTCAGGTTTTAATTCTTCAACTATTTCTGGTTCATTATTATTTTCTTCATCAACATAAAATTGACTCATATATTGAGTGAATTCAATTCCTTTAACTTCTTCCATATCAAAAGGATTATTAAGTAAGAAAATGTTAAATCCTGATTTGTAAAAGGATGAGAAAACTAATTTTTTTGTATCAGCAGAAATTGAAATACTTTCTATACCATTTAACGAATTAGTTAGTGGAACAGCTTCTAAATCTAAAATTGAATTTACCGTATCATTTTTAGACAAAGAGATTTTCTTTCTATAAATATTATCTATTCCATTAAAATCAGAAACAAATAGAATTTCTTTTCCATCATTTGAAAAAACTGCCGATTTTTCATCACTATAATTCCAATCGGTAATCCTAGTAATATTTTTAGTTTCTAAATCTATTAAGTACAAATCCATTTGATAAGTTTCCATAGCTGCCATAGTTAAACCATCTTGTGCAACGTCTTCTTTGGAAAAAATACCTCTATCGGAAGAGAAAATTATTTTCTTGCTATCTGGTGACCAACTTGGCAAATATTCACTAAAGATATCATCAGTTAAATTTTTTAGTTCTTTGGTTCTTAAATCATATAAATATATATCTGATTGTTTTGCATTACTTCCTAAAAGGGCAATATAATTTCCGTCTGGTGACCAACTGACAGATTCTATTCCAGATAATTTGAATTGAAGATTTTCATTATCACCGGTTTCAGTATCAATAATTTTTACAACATCGTATCCTTCACTTTTACTTGTAAGGGCAATTCTAACATTATCAGGTGACCATGTTATAGTTGGAAAAAGAACATTAAGCTCTTCTAAATTTTCGGTTTTGCCACTTTCAATAACTCTATTAATTATTTTTCCATCAAAAGAATTCATTACATATACATCTAAATAAATATCTCTGTCAGATATAAATGCAACTTTATCTCCTTGCGGAGAAATTGCAGGACTTATATTATAGAAACCACCAACTTTTTTATTATCGGTTAATCTTTTTGCAATTTCGTCTGGATCTTTTCTATTGGATATTTCCGGCCAATATTTACGTTTTAAATCTTTTTTCCATTTTTCATTTAATTCTTCAAGACCAATTCCAATGGATGCTTTAAATCCGGCTTCAACATTTCCTTTCCCTTTTATATTTGAAAGTAGTTCAGAAATTTTTTCTTGTCCATAAGTATCGGCAATATATCTAAAAAGTGCTTGTCCTCCTCTGTATGCGAAGTATCCGTTAAGTCTATTTATATCTGGAAGATATTCATTAACTATTGCATCACGAATAAACATATCGGAATTAGTTTCCCAACCACTTGATAAATATTCAGCCATACCTTCATGATACCAAATAGGGAGTTGAAGAGTTATTCCTTTAGAAATTATATTTTGAATTGTTCCACCGTATAGTAAATCTCTCATTACGGCATGAACCAATTCGTGATGTATAACATGCTTAAACTTGCTATATGAACCTTCAAAAGGAAAGACTACTCTATTTTTAAACGGTTCTGTAAAACCTCCAATTCCTTGGGAGAGGTAACTATCAGAAGTATTTGTTTCTTGAAATTCGTTATGTGAGTTATAAACAATTAACGCAATTCTATTAACAATTTGGTAATCCATTTTTTTTTGAATGTCTTCTAATGCTTCTTCTGCAGATTGGGCAGTAAATTCTGCTGCATTTTTTCCTGCATCGGTAAAATAAATATCAAAATGTTTAGTTTGTATATACATCCACTCATGTTGAATATACTGAACTTTATTTTTACCAAATTGAGCAACTAAAGAAGTTGTTACTAATATCAAAAAAATAAATATTTTATAGAATTGGGACATTTTTTATCCTTTATTATTTTAAAGTATAAAGTAAAAAATTATGAAAGAGTAAAATCAATTTCTTTCTTATCTTCATCTACTGATTTTAGTATAACTTCAATTTTATCACCTAGTCTAAAAACTCTATTATTGTTGTTGCCAATAATAGAATGATTTTTTTCATCTAGTTCATAAAAATCATCATCTAAATCTCGTAGATGCAATAATCCTTCAGCTAAAGTACTATTTAATTCAACAAAAATTCCAAAGTGAGTAATACCGGAAATTACACCATTAAATTTTTTGCCAATTTTATTTTTAAGATATTCAATTTGTTTCAGTTTAATTGAAAGTCTTTCAGCACTAATAGCTGTTCTTTCCAGTAGTGATGAATTATCACAAATCTCTTCCAAACGTTTTAAGGCAAATTTATTATTATGTGTTTTATTAATAAAGTCAAAAATTAATAAATGAGCAATTAAATCGGGAAATCTTCTAATTGGGGAAGTAAAATGTGAATAATGACTAAATCCTAATCCAAAGTGACCAATATTTTGGGTTGAATAAACCGCTTTTGCCATAGAGCGAATAGCAATTTCATTTACTACTGCTTCTTCTTCTGTGCCAGCAACAGATTTAAGTAATTTTTGAATTTCACTATTAAAATTTTGTTTTAGATCTGGATTAAAACTATATCCTAAAGATTTAACAAATTTTGAAAATTCTATTAATTTTTCTTGATCAGGTAAATCATGTATTCTATAGACGAAAGGAGTTTTTTTTGAAGAATCTTTTTTACTTATATGTGCAGAAATTACTTTATTAGCCAACAACATATATTCTTCTACAAGGTGATGACTTTCATTACTTTCTTTTATTTTTATTTCTATTGGAGTTCCTAAGTCATCTAAAACAAATTCAACATCCGGAGTTGTAAAATTTATACTTCCTTTAGCGGTTCTTTCTTTTCTAAGAGTTGATGCAATCGAATTTAATAGCATTATTTCTTTTGTAAAATCACCTTTCTTTGTTTCAATTATTTCTTGAACTTCCTCATATGTAAATCTTCGTTTACTGTTAATTACACTTTTTGCAATTTCATAATTTACAATGTTACCGTTTGAAGTAAACTCAACAATTACACTAAATGTAAGTCTATCTTCGTTAGGAACTAATGAACAAATATTATTCGACAATTTTTCGGGAAGCATAGGAATTACTTTTCCAACTAAATAAACGCTAGTTCCTCTTTTTTCGGCTTCCTTAAATATTGGGCTTCCGGGAGTTACATAATGACTAACATCAGCTATATGTATTCCTACAGAATAGTTCCCATTAGGAAGAGTTTCGATTGATATTGCATCGTCAAAATCTTTTGCGGTTTTAGGGTCTATGGTTAGAACATTCTTTTCTCTAAAATCTATTCTTTTTAAAATTTCTTCTTCAGATATTGTGTTAGTTAATTGTTGTGCTGCATAAAGAACCGAATTCGGGAATTTATATCTAATTCCAAATTTTCTAGCTATCGAGGCAATTTCAGCATCATAAGAACCTGCTTTTCCAAGAACTTCGGAAATAACTCCTTCGGGATTAAGCTGAGGATTATCCCAAACAATTTTGGTTACAACAACTTTATCTCCATCTTTAGCATTGTTTAATTTTTTAGGAGATACATATATATCTTTATGTAATTTAGAATCATCCGGCTCAACAACATAGAATGATTTTGTTTTTCTTAGTACACCAACAATTTCTTTTCTTTTCCGTTCTACAATATTTACTATTTGTCCTTCTCGGTTTTTTCCTTTGCGTTGAGCAAAGAGAGAAACTTCAACTTTATCACCATCAAAAGCTGTATACAAATGTTTTTCGGGTATAAAAACATCATTAAGGTTTTTGTCTTTTAGGATTACAAAACCATAATTTTGTCCGAACAAAATTTGTAATTCACCAACATACTTTTTACCTGTGCTTTTGTTTAGGCGATAGCGTTTTCCGGTTTTAGATAAATATCCTTCTTTATAAAGTGCGTAAATTTCACTTTTGAAAAGATCATAATTTTTCTTTTTAATTTTTAGCTTTTTGCCAAGTGTTTTAGCATTAATTACCAAATTAGGATTGGTAGCGAAAAACGTTTTAATAGTTTTTTTCATTAGAACTCGAATTTATATTTTAAACCTATTTCTTGAATCTTTTCTTCAGTTAGTGTCTCTACTATCGGAGCTTTTTGTTCCAATCTTATTAAAAAGTTTGGATTGAAAAGATATTCAACTCTAATATCAGCTTTGCTGAGTTGAAGATATTCTGTTTGGGATCCAAAACTGCCACCAAATAGATATCTAATATTATTATATTTTCCGGAAAATAATAATTTATAAGAATCTCTGCCGGAATATTTATTTAGTCTGATATTACTTACAAATCCAAGTGTAGAAGCAATGTAAGAACCCAGAAGTGAAAATGCTGCGTTCTCTGTCATAGCACTTAATGTGGATTTTTGCTCATCGTTAAGATTTAAGCTTAATTGATCTAACACAATAAAGGTAAGTGCGTTGGATTGGTCATATTTTGTATCGGGAATGTTATTTTTAATATTTGTTCTTCCCACATAAACAGATAAATTCTTATTTCTGCCCGAGAGGTTTTCTTTTATTTCGGAAAATTTTGAATTTAGTTTTAATTTAACAGCTACTTCTTCTGTGTTTCCCAAATTCTCAAAATTCTCAATTTCCCCTATATAAGTTGCAACAATGTCAAATCTAGGATCTGCAATATCATTTTCAAATCTAATATTTCCTTCAGCGTCAAATATTTTGAAGAATTCTAATCTGGAACCACTTAGTAGGGATAAGGAGCCTTGGGCACTTGTTTGTTCTCCAATTTTTTCAAGCTTAATTTTTCCGGTAGTTTCTACACTTAATTTTTGGTTTAAGTCTGGCGAAAGTAAAAAATTAAATGTAGCAATGTTGTTAATTATTATACTTGTATTAAAATTAAATTGTGAAGCATTCTCATTTAATAATTCAGTTTCAGCAAGTTTAGTTTCATTAAGAATTTTAACAAAATTTTGTGCATTGATATTTATTTTTGAACTGTCTTCTATAAATTTATAAATGATATTTCTGCTTTGACCAAATTTGTTATTTTCTTGTGATGTATAAACTAAATCGGCTCTATCAACAATAATATCTCCACTAAAATTATATTGATTATCTAAATAAGTAAATTTCCAATTCTTATCGGAATTGATAAACAGATCGCCGTAAATATTTGCATTTCGTGTTTGTGAACTTTTACCAAGTAGAGCAAGATTCCCACTTAATTCTAAATCAATTTTATCAAATGGAATTTCCTTTAAGCTTATTTCTCCAGAGCCCTGCAATTCTCCAGAATATTTTGAACCACCTTTATTATAGATTGTAACTTTATTTATCAGTGCAGTTTGTTTATTAAAGGTTGTGTTTAGTTGTGTACCATACTGCAAGTTGTTATTACGGGAAGTAAATCCAGCTTCACTTAAAGATAAATATCCATCGGTTGTTAATTTATTTAGGTTGCCTTTAATATCTAGCCTCGAATTTATTTCCCCGTATTGTTCATGTATATATGGTAAAACATTACCTAAACTACCTAACTCAAAATCATTTGCACGTAAAGCTATTAACAAGTTACTATCTTTATTTAACATTTCTTTATTATCAAGAAAATTAATTTGCAAAGGTAAATTCCCATCTAATGTTAAAAGGGGAGAAGTTATATCTTTTTGGGGACTAAGAAAATCAACATCAAACATTGTGTTTGAATCGGCATGACTTATTAATCCTGTAAGTGATCCAAAGTTTACATTATCATAAGAGATTCCAAAAATATTTATATCAACATCAATATTGGGGTTTTGTAAAAAACCATAAGATGTTGCATGTAGATTGTAATCTCCTCCCACAGTTTGAGACTCGTCATTAAATAGATATGTTGAAAAAAGTGCTCCGGGCATTCCTTCAATGTTTAGAAAGAAATTATGACTTCGATCGCTATTGATTTGTGCATTAATATCAACTATAGTTGTTCCATTTTCAAAAAGGAAGTTAGAGAGCTGTACACCATCATCGCTAAACTGTACAACACAAGTATCAAAATTATTCCATGGAATATTTTTGTAATTAATATTTATATTTGAAAATTCAAGTCTCTCTTCTCCAATAGTAGTTGTTGCAATTCCTTCAATTTCTGTATCAATCTCATTTTCTATGGCTAAAGAAGAATAAAAAAATAATTTATTTTGGTTAAATATAAAATCTGCTTCTATCGCATTTAGCTCAATGCCGGCATAAGCTTTTTCACCTTCAATAGAAACAGAACCAAACATTTGTCCTCCTTTATTGTTCCTATTAAAGTTTAGATTTGTTTCTATATTTGATAAATATAGAATGTTGTCATCAGATTTATTTAGTAAATTTTGAATTGATAGATCTGTAGAAAGTTTAAAATTAAGGGAATCGTTTTGTACTGTTCCTTCTCCATAACCTGTTATATCAAGAGCTTCGGAAGATAGGAAAAGAGCAATCAAATCAAAATCTTTAAAAACAAACTGGTAAGAGAATTCTAAATTTTCTTTAGCTATAGTGGGGATAAATGTATTTAGAGTATCTAAATAATTTTGTTTTGTAGAATTTTGAATTGGGTTCAATTCTTCAATTTTAGCACTAATTCCGTCCGAGATTGCAACACCTTCGTAAATAAGAATATCAATTGCTTTTTCCAATGAAAATTGACCATTTATATCGAAATCTACAAAATCTGAAACTAATTGTATCTCTCTAGATTCTTCGGATTTTAGTAAGTCGAGCTTAATACTTGTTTCTTCTAAATTTAGGTTTCGTAAATATGAAGGTTGAAGTTTTAACTCATAAAAGCCAACCATATCGTCTAATGTTAAATTTTTTCCGTTTGCTACAAATTCAATGTTTAAGTCAGATGAATCTTGTACATTCCCAGTAAAATTGGTTAAATCTAAGTTTTTAATTCTTCCAAATAAATCATAGAAAGGAGTATTTTTATCTCTAAGATCTAGCTTTCCTTTAACATCTAAGCTTGCATTGTTTACTTTAGAAACTAAAGCTACATCTAATAATTTTGATTTTATTATACTGCTAAAATTAAGAGAATCTATAGCAATGCTATCAACAACTGAATTAAGTGCTTGAATACTTAGGTTAGCTTGCATACTGTTTGGATCTGTTCCTAAGCCTTTTATTCTACCTGAACTTGTAAGGGAACTTGACAAACCTAGAAAAGGGAATATGTCTAAATTTTCAGTTCTAAATTTAGTGTCATATTCCATTTCTTCAGATTGTAAATTTAAATAAGTATCAATACTTACACTACTTTCTTTTATAGTTCCGTCTAATTTTGCATTAAATTTAGTTGGCTCACCGTTGAATTTTACATTAAGATTTTCAAGTGCTAAATCTTTGTACAAAGGAATATCAAGTCCTTTAATAACGTTGTAGGCTTCTTGTTCTACAATTTTTGAGTCAAAAATTTCAACATCGAAGAACAGTTTTTCGGGTCTATGAAGATTCTTTATTTTTCCTCTAATATTTACAATAGAGTTAAGAATACCTAGGTTTAGCTCTTTAACAGTAAAATTTCCAAAATATCCATTTGCTCTCAAATTCATATTAATTGAGTCATCAAAAAAATCAAGATCGGGTAAAAAAGTATAGAGATCACTAAACGTGAATGGAAAAGCTTCAAGTCGGAGACTTATTGGATATTCTTTTAAGTCTTTTAACTTCACATTTCCCAAAAGGTTTAGTTCATCAATTTTTGCACTTAACTGTATATTAGTACTGTCTGTAACAATTTGAAGATTTTGTACCTGTGCATGTTCTTCTGTAAATTCAAATTGACCAGATAGTTTTTTTAAGTTGAATAATTTAAAATTTGGTTCAACAGAAAAATTATCAAGAAACATTCTAACTGTAGAAGTATTTAAATTTGCAAATAATCGTGCTTTAAGATTAATATTATTTAATTGAAGATCATCGGATGTGAAATGTTTATAATAATTTTTAGAATTTATGTTTTGATAAGTTTGTTGAATAAATTTAGAATTTTCAATTTGCAAATTATTTATTTGAATTGTAAATGGAAAAGGTGAGCTCGTAGAATCAGATTCAATAGAATTATTTTCTTTACTCTTATCTTCAGTTGATTTGGCTAATTTTGAAAAACTCCATTGTCCGTTTTTGTCTTCAGTTAAGTTTATATGTCCATTTTTTATGATTATATCTCTAATGAAAATTCTTTTAAGAAGAAGATGAATCGGACTAGTTTTAACCGTTAATTTATTGGCACTAAATAAGGTGTCACCTTCAGAAACTAACGATGTATTATTTAAAATAACCGAAGAAAGAATTGAGCCTTCAATATTATCAATATTTAATTTACCTTCAATTGATGAATTGACTGTTTCGATTATTTCATCTTTTAAAATTTTACGGAAAGTTTTGGTTTGTGAAAAACCGAAAAATATTATTAAGAGAAAAAATAAAAATGCAACAAAACCAATAAATACATTTACTATTTTATGTAATAATGGTCTTTTAATAGGTTTTGGTGATTTATCTTTTTCTTCATTACTCATTGTGCGTAGTTAAGACCTTTTGAATAATATTTGTAGTAGATTGTGTTGTAATAAATTCTATTGTTTTTACTTCTCCGCCATTTTTTTCAACAATATCTCTGCCTACAATATTTTCTATTGACCAATCCGCTCCTTTAACAAGAATATCCGGAATTATTTTTTTTATTAAATATTCCGGCGTTTGTTCGTTAAATAAAATTACATAATCAACAGATTTTAAGTTTTTTAAAATATATGCTCTTTCAATTTCCGGTACAATTGGACGCAATTTCCCTTTAAGCTTTTTTACAGAAGAATCACTATTTAGTCCAACTATAAGAACATCTCCACAATTTTTAGCTTTTGCTAAATAATCAACATGACCAGCATGTAAAATATCAAAACATCCATTAGTAAATACAACTTTTTTACCAGATTGTTTCAATTTTAATCTGATTTTTATCAATTCATTTATTTCAATAGTTGAATTGGTCATGAAATCTCATTTTTTAAGGTATTAAAAAGCTTTTCTTTTTCAACAGGAGCAATTCCAACTTCTTCACAAACAATACCAGCGGCATAATTTGAAAAATAAGCAGCTTCCTTAATAGTTGCTCCTGAAGCTAATGCATAGGTGATAGTTGAAATTACAGTATCTCCGGCACCAGAAACATCGGCAACTTTTCGTGCTTTTGTCGGAATTCTGATTTCATCTTTCCCTTTTTCAAATAAAGCAATTCCTTTTTCACCAAGAGTTAAAAGGATATATTTTGCATTTAGTAAATTTAATAATTCTTTGCCAGCTTTAGAAATATCATCATCGGTTATTATCCTCATTCCAAGGATGTCTTCACTTTCTTTTTTGTTAGGCTTAAATATTGTTACATTTTGAAATTTTTTGAAATTTATAAATTTAGGATCGACTGAAATAATTTTGTCGTGTTCTGTTGCCAACTCAATTACAGATTTTATCAAATTATCAGTAAGTACACCTTTATTATAGTCTTGTAAAATTATTCCATCAGAATCAGAAATTACAGAACTGATAAAAGCAAGAAGTTTTGCTTCAAGTTCTTTATTAATATAATCTTTACTTTCTTTATCAATTCTTACAACATGTTGATTTTGAGCAATTACTCTTGTTTTAGTAGTTGTAGGTCTTTTACTATCAGTAAAAATACCTTTGTCGGAAATGTTTACTTCATTCAGCAAATTACTAAATGTGTTTGCATTAAGGTCATTACCAATAATACCAACAGGAATTGGTATTCCACCAAGTTCTAAAATATTTAGTGCAACATTTGCAGCACCGCCAAATCTGAAGAATTCATCTTCTATTTCTACAATTGGTACCGGAGCTTCCGGAGAAATTCTTGTAATTTCTCCTCCAAAGTAGCCGTCAAGCATCATATCGCCAACAACAATAATTTTTTTATTTGGGAAATTACTTTCTAATATCTTTAATCGTTCTAAATTCATTATTGCCTCTGATAGCTGAAATTAGGTAAAAAATCACTTCTGAGATTTATTTTTCTCAACCCATTAATAGTACCTAGCCAAATATTATCTCCATCAAAATGAATACTAAATATTGTATCTGGAATAAGACTATTTTTGATTTCTATGGATTTAAGAGTTTTTCTATTAATCAAATTTAAGCCTTTCCCAATAGCTTTTTTATTTTCACTATCAAATTTATAAACTGAAACCCAAATATAATTACCGGTTAATTCTAATGAAAATATTCCGCTGCCACTAAGTTTGGAATGTTCACTAAATTTTTTCCATGAAATATTTCTATCAAATCTGAATAACCCACCTTTATTGAAATCCGGATTTTGATTTGTTATAAATTCATCAGTTCCAAACCAAATATTATTTTGTTCACATAAAATATTAGTTATTGAAATCTGTTCCCCTTCATTTGGGAAGTAATTATTTTTGCTATAATAATGTTTAGTATAAGAATTAGATTTAGTTTTACTAAATTTATGTAATCCAGATTCAACACCAATCCAAATAAGACTATCACCATCTAGCGAAATAGATTTAACAGAATTTGTTTTTTCATTTTTTCTAATTGTTAAATCAAAATCTTTATATTTTTTTGTAATTAAATCAAATTGAGTTAAATATTTAAATCTACCTATCCATAATTTATTTTCGTTTTTATCAAACTTTAAGGCTCTTATCCAATTCCCAAATTGCCCACCTCTTGTAAATCTTTTTTTATTCCACCTTCTTCTTTTCTTGTCATAAATATATAAACCATCAGCTGAACCAGCCCAAATATATCTATGCCCAACTTCTATACAGTAAAAATAGTTTTGCTTAATTTTGTTATTATTTTTTGAATAATTTATCCATTTATTTTTCCATTTAGCATATCTATAGATTCCATTTCCTTCGGTAGTAACCCATATATCAACTCCATCATTTTTAATGTCGGTAATTTTAATACCTTCTAAAAAAACTTCAATTTGTTCGGGATTAGAATAATTTATTGAGTTAACAATTAGTAAGATTGTAAAAGTCAGTTTAGAGATTATACGAATGTACTTCATGGAATGTATACTTTTCTTTCCTTCTTATTTGGAATAGTTATGTTCCCGAGTTACAAAATTTGCATCAAAAATATTTTCAAATCCTTTAATAATACAATTTTGCAATTGAATTAGATTTACTGGTTCATTTGTAATTGTAGAAATTTCAGTCGTTTTTTCTAGCATTTCTACTAATAATTTAGATTTTTCATTTTCATCAACATTTAGATAATCAACTAATTTGGTGTGGCTTTTGCCTGCAAGTATAGAACCATGCTGAAGAATAATATTTCCTAGTTTTCTTTGTGCGCTACCAACAAGTTTTTTCCCTCTGTATTTTATTTCACTTTTGGCTGTGCTTGCAAAGCATAAAGATCCGGAAGATTCTTTTAACAACTTTGCAAAGTTAGGATTAACATTTTCCAACTCAACATCATTTAGTTTTTCACTAAATAATTGCATTCCATGAACAAGAGCAAGAGAAATTTGTTCATAGAGTCCTCGTCCACTAACTTTTTCACTATTAGGCATTATAACAGAGTAAGTTAATTCTTCTGCGTGCAGAATTGCTCTACCTCCGGTAGGCCTTTTAACAACATCAATATTATGTTTGTTTGTTAATTCTGAATTTATATCTTGATAAGATTGATTAGCACCGAGAGAAATACAATGCGGTTCCCATCCATAGAATCTAAGAACAGGAACTCCATCTTTATTTTCTTTAACAAGTTGAAGATCAAACTCCATATTGTATTTACCAGTAAATGAATTATATTTAATCAAATTCCAATTCATCTTTTGATAATACCTCTATTACTTTTTTCTAGAAAATCTAAAATCTTAATGGCATATTTGTCTTCAGAAAATTCTTCTTTTACAAGGGCTTTTGCCTGACTCAAATTATATTTTTTTGAAAATAAGAGTGTATAGATATTTTTAATTCTCATAATATCTTCGTTAGAAAATCCTCTTCTTTTTAAGCCAATTGTATTTAGCCCATTATAAGCTAATGGTTCACCGGCAGCCATTACATAAGGTGGAACATCTGCTATTGCTCTGTATCCACCGCCAATCATTGCGTGTTCCCCAACTTTTCCAAATTGATGTACTAATGAACCACCACCAATTATCACCCAATCACCAATTTCTACATGACCACCTAATTGGACTACATTTGCAAGAATACAATTATCACCAATAATACAATCATGAGCAACGTGAGTGTAAGCCATAAGCAAACAGTTCTTCCCAATTTTTGATGTGCCAAGTTCAACTGTTCCTCTGTGTAAAGTAGCAAACTCTCTAATAATTGTATTATCACCAATTTCAAATAAAGTATCTTCATTTGAAAACTTTAAATCTTGTGGATGATTTGCAACAGAAGCACCTTGATAAATTTTAACATTATTACCAATACGTGCCTTATCATAAATTGTTACATGAGGACCAACTACACAATTATCACCAATGATTACATCGTCTTCAATAATAGAGAATGGTCCTACTTTAATATTTTTACCTATTTCAGCTTTGGAGCTAACTATCGCAGTTTTGTGAATTTCCATAATTTTATTTCTCTATTTTTCTTCTCGATCAACAATTGCTGCTTTTAATTCTGCTTCTGCCGCAATACTGTTTCCGACCTTTGCTTTAACTGTAATTACCGCAAATTTACTTCTTTGGCTAACTAATTCAGCTTCCATAACTAATTGATCGCCTGGAACAACCTGGCGTCTAAATTTAGCTTTATCGATTCCCATAAATACAACAAGTTTTTCAGCCGGATTATCTACTGAGTTAAGCATTAAAATTCCACCGGTTTGAGCCATCGCTTCTATAATTAAAACACCTGGCATTATTGGTCTGCCAGGAAAATGACCTGGGAAGAATGGCTCAGTGCCCGTAACAGATTTAATACCAATAACTTTTTTACCTAATTCAAGATGAGTGATTTTATCAACTAACAAGAAAGGGTAGCGATGAGGTAGAATTTTTTGAATAGCTACTGAATCAAAAACAACTCCTTCTTTTTTAATATGTTGATATTTTTTCTCTAATTGTTTTTGTTGATAAAGCTTTCTTATTTTTTTTGCAAATTCAACATTTGCTTTGTGACCAGGACGAGCTGCTAGAATTTGAGCTTTTATTGGAACTCCTATTAAAGCTAAATCACCAATCATATCTAATAGTTTATGACGAACTGGTTCATTCTTAAATCTTAAATGGTTTTCATTTAAGAAGCCGTTTTCGCCTATTGTAATTTTTTTATCTAATCCCAATTTTTTTGATAGTTCAATAAGACCTTCTTCAGTAACTTCACGATCTACTATAACTACAGCGTTATCTATGTCGCCACCTTTTATTAAACCTTGCTCTGCTAAAGCATCAACTTCACTTAAGAAACAAAAAGTTCTGGTAGGAGAAAATTCACTTACAAATTCTTTTTCTAAATCGAACAAACCAGTATGTTGACTTCCTAAAGCAGGATTCATATAATCAACCATAACAGTCATTCTAAATCCATCTAAAGGTAATGCTACAATATCAACTTGCTCTTCTTCATTTTGGTAAGTAATAGTTTCATCAATTATTAAGTAATTCTTAGGCTCTTTTTGCTTAACTATTCCTGCTTCTAATAACTTATCTACGAAAGGTTTTGAACTTCCATCAGCAATAGGAGGTTCAATCCCATCTAGTTCAATGCTTATATTGTCAATTTGTAAACCAGCTACTGCTGCTAATACATGTTCAACTGTATAAACTTTAATATCTCCTAAACCAAGTGTTGTACCTCTCGAGATATCTACAACATATTCAGCAAGAGCAGGAATTTCTAGTTTATCGCCCAAATCTGTTCTCACAAATTTAATTCCATGATTATCTGGAGCAGGTTTAAAAGTCATTGTACAAGAAGTTCCTGTATGTAAACCAACACCAGAAATAGAAACTGATTTACCAATTGTTGTTTGCAGATCAAGCATTATAAATTCCTCTAATATTTTTAATTTATTTATTTTTTTCTAATTCTTTAATTTTCTTTTCCAACTCTTTAATACGTTCAAGATAATTAGGTAGCGATCTAATATGCGCTTCTAACTTTAAGGTTGTTTTGATTTCTTTTGCAGGTGTCCCAAAATATGTCCCTGAATTTTTTATTGCTTTCGAAATTCCACTTTGTGCTCCTACCATTACATTATCAGCAATATCAATATGTCCAGTAGAACCTACTTGTCCGCCAAAAACACAATTTTTCCCAATAGATGTACTACCGGAAATTCCTGTTTGGGCTGACATTACAGTATTTTCGCCAACTTTTACATTGTGAGCAATTTGTACAAGATTATCTAATTTAACACCTTTCCTTATTATTGTTGAACCAACTGCTGCTCTATCAATCGAAACATTAGACCCAATTTCAACATTGTCTTCAATTACTACATTCCCTATTTGTGGAATTTTATTATAAATACCTTTTTCATCTTTTGTATAACCAAAGCCATCTGAGCCAATTACTGTTCCGGAATGAATAATTACATTATTACCAATAATAGTATTTTCTCTAATTGTAACATTCGGAAAGACTAGAACATTCTTACCAATTTTACAATTTTTCATAACAACTGTATTATGAAAAATTTTAGTTCCATCTGCAATTTTGCAGTATTCGTCAATAACAACATTTTTACCTAAAGCAACATCTTTTCCAATTGTACTGGAATCTGAAATACTAGAAGATTCATTAATTCCCGTTAATTCAAACTTAGGTTGGAAGAAAGTAGTAACTATTTTTTGAAATGCAAGATTTGGTTTTTCAACTTCAATATAGGTAATATTCTTGTTACTTTTATTTAATGTTGGAGTAACAAGAACTGCAGAAGCTTTTGTTGTATTAAGATAATGAGCGTAGGAATCCATATATAAAAATGTTAAATCACCTGCCGAAGCGTCTTGAATATTTGATAGATTTGAGATCTCTAAATCTTTATTTCCCACCACTTTTCCATCTAAAAGTAGTGCTATTTCCGAAATTTTAATTTTCATGTAATCCTATTAACAAAAAAATAATATTGAACTAATTAACTAAGTTATCAAAGATAATATTAAAAAAGTATAAAATTAAAGATAAGCAAATATTTATTGTAATTTATCTAATACTGCAGGTGTAATATCATATTCTTCTTTTGCATAAAGAAATATTAAGTCACCACTTCTATCAAATACAAAGTCTAATTCCTTATCAATAGCTACTTCTTCAATTGCTTGAAAGACTAAATTTTGTATTGGCTTCATAAATTCTTCTTGTTTTTTATATAGTTCCCCGTTAACTCCAAACTTGCTTTGTCTAAAGTTTTCAATTTGATCTTCTAATTTTACTAATTCTTTTTCTACTTCAGCTTTTTTTTGTTTTCCCATAATTAGTTTTCTTCTTTCATAATCATCATATTTATCTTGCCACTTTTTTTGTAATTGATCTAATTCTTTTTTCCATTCTTGAATTTGTGTATCAATTCTTTGTTGGGCATCTTGAGCATCAGGAAGATTTTTCATGATTGCTTCTGAATCGACATAACCAATTTTTAATTGAGCAGTAATAACAGAAGTTGCAAATAATAAAGTAATAAAAAATAAATTTGAAAATAGTTTGTTCATTATAAATATCTCCTTAAAAAATGTGCTTTAAAATAAAAAAGAGGTTTGTAAGAATCTAAGTAAAATTGAATGCCCACAAACCTCTTTAGAAAAGTTAGATAAAACTAATATTTCTATCCTCTTTTTAATCTATCAAGCACAGCATTTGTAAGATCATATTTGGGATCAGCAAAAAGAAGAATTACATCACCAGTTTTATCAAAAACGTAGCTCATACCTTCAGCTTGTCTAACAGCATCAATAGCTTCTAAAATTTTAGCTTTGATTGGTTTTAATAGTTCTTCTTGTTTTATAAAAAGTTCGCCATTTGGTTGCCCAAATTTTTGTTGTCTGAACTGTTGAATTGCTTGCTCTTGTTTTACTAGTTCTTGTTGTACTTCTTTTTGTTTGTCAGGAGTCATGTTTGTAAATTGTTTTTGAGCATCCTGATAAGCAGTTTGCAATTTAGTTGTCATTTCTTCCATGGTATTAGTCCACTCTTTTGTGAGTGCATCTAAATCACTTTGAGCTTTAATTGCTGGTGGATATTGTTGTAAAATGACTTCAGAATTTACCCATCCAATTTTTTGTGTTGATTGTGCAAACATTGCAACAGAAATTAAAGAAAATAATAATACATACTTTAAAGTTTTCAAATTTACCTCTATTATTTGTTGTTAATTAAAATCCTTTCCCAAATTGGAAATGGAATTCCCATTTGGGGTCTTTGCCATCGACAGATTGTCGATCAAATCCGTAGCCATAATCAAAACCGATTAAGCCAATTGGATTTATTAATATTCTTGCTCCTAAACCGACTGATTTTTTTAGATCAAATAAATCGGCAGTTGGGAGATTTATAAAAGTATTACCCGCTTCAGCAAATGCTAAAATATAAATTGGCATTGGTTCCAAAGTTAATGCAGCTCTAATTTCAGCAACATATTTGGTTTTTACACGACCACCAAGTACTAAACCATCAGAGTTCACCGGTCCAACAGATCGGTCAGCATAGCCACGTAATGGTGTTGTTGCTATCACTAAACCATTTCCTCCCATGTAGAAAAATTCGAATGGTTGAATTGTTGTTCCTTTTACGATTTCATGAATATAGCCTAAATCAATCCCTGTGTAGAAAGTCAATCTATTTGAGTTAAATAATCTTCTATACCAGTCAGCTCTAAATTGTAATTTATAATAGTCAACATCACCTGGTAAAATTGGTCCACCTGAAAGTTCTCCGTTAAATAATATTTTTGAACCAATAGAAGGGAAGATAGGATTATCAATATCATTACGTGAAATATTAATCCCTAAGGTATATTGTCTTGAAATACCTTCTGCATAATAACTTCTTCCGTTAATAACATTATTGTATTGAAATTTAAAGGAACCTTGAATATAAAATCTATCATCAGGCCATTTCAATCTTCTTCCCGCTCTAAATGTTAGTCCGGATTGCCTTAAATCATAAATATATTGCTGTCTTGTATCAAACAAATCAAATCCAAGAGAGGTTGGAGTATCCATAAACCAAGGTTCTGTAAAGCCTAAAGTAAATGTTCTGTAAAAGTTACCAACACCAAATTGCCAATTAAAATTAATAATTTGGCCTCCACCAAGTTTAAATGGATTAGAAATTGAGAAGTTGGTAAGAGTAACACCAATTGAGCCACTAAAACCCCAAGAGCCACTATAACCAACAGAAGCATTTATAAAATCACTTGATTTTTCTTCAACTGTATAAACTAAATTCACAAGACTATCGCTAGCCGGTCTGTAATCAACTCCTTTTTTATAAAGTTCTTCAACATTAAAATAGTTTAAGTTGGCAAGTTGTTGAATGCTTCTAAAAATATTACTTCTTCTAAAATAGTCTCCGGGAACAGTAAAAAGTTCTCTTCTTATTACTTTGTCCATCGTCCTGTCATTTCCGCCAATTTCAACTTTACCAATTTTAAATTGATTATTTTCTGTTACTCTAATGCTTACATCAATCGAATCTTCATCAATTTTATCTTCTGTGGCTTCTTGACGAAATGTTAAATATCCATTGTCTAAAAATAATGATGCTACATCTGTTTGAGACTCATTACCAAATAGGTTTTGATTAAATTTTTCGTAGTTATAAATATCACCTTTTTTGAAATCTAATCGTTTTGTAAGAGTTTCATCGGGATAAATAGTATTGCCTTTCCAATAAATATTTCTCAATTTATATTGTGGACCTTCGTAAACATTCAAAACTATATCTAGCCACTTTTTATCTTTAGATAAAGCGATACTATCGCTTATAACTTCAAAATCTCTATATCCATTTTTTTGATAGAACTTTTTAAGAAGATCTTTATCTGCATCGTAATCATCTTTTTTAAAGTTTGCTGCACTCCAGAATCTCCACCAAGTATCCTCTGAAGTTTCATCAAATTCGGAACTTAAATCTTCATCATCAAATGCTTTATTACCTGTAAATGAAATACTACGAATAATAACTTCTTCGCCTTCTTCTATATCTAGTACTAACAAAAGACGATTTTTTATTCGACCAACAACATTGGAACGAACATCAGGATTATAATCATAAATAGTCTCTTCTTCATCGTTTTCATCATCCAAGTTTTTCCAATATACGGTTATTTCGTCATCGGAAGTATCTGCTTTTGAAAATTTAAATTTTAATGGTGTTATTTTAACATTTAAGAATCCATCTTCTTCATATAGATCTAAAATTTTCGATTTGATTTTACTGACTTTTTGCGGTTTTAGTGTTTGTCCACTTACAAAAGAAATTTCTTTAAAAATATCATCTTCGTCTAGTTCGTCATTTCCTCTTACAATAACTTTTTCCAATCGATTAAGCTCTTCAACCTTTATTAAAAGGAAAGCTCCGTCATTAACTTTTTTGTCAATTAGAATTTGTACGTCTTGAAATATCCCTAATTTCCAAAGCTGTTTAATTGCATTATTTGTTGCATCACCCGGAATTTCAATTTCTTCGCCTTCTTTTAATCCACTATTTGCAATAATTGTATTGGCATCTGCTGTTTTATTGCCTTCAACAGAAATCCCAAGTATTTTGTAATTCATTCTATTATATTGAGAGAATGAACTGGAATTAACCAATAATAATATTAGTACAAAATAACTAAGTAAGCTATTCGGGATGTTGATCTGCATTCTTCGATTTTTTGCGGGCTTTAGAAATTTGTTCACTGATAAGTCCAAACCTTCTCTCTCTTTTTTGATAATCTTCAATTGCTTCCACTAAATTTTCACATTTAAAATCTGGCCATAAAACATTTGTTACAAAAAGTTCTGAATAAGCAATTTGCCAGATTAAGAAATTACTAATTCTTTTTTCACCACCACTTCTAATCATTAAATCCGGATCAGGAATATTTGAAGTGGTTAAATAATTTGAAACTAATTTTTCATCTATGCTATCTAAAGAAAATTTTCCTTCAGAATAAGCTTTTGCAATATTTTTTGTTGCTTCAACAAGTTCCCATCTTCCACTATAACTTAATGCTAAATTAAGTATTAACTTATCATTTCCTTTAGTTATATTCTTCGCATCCTCTAGCTCTTTTTGAACTAATTCTGGAAGACTATTAGTATTCCCGATAGAAGTAATTCTTACATTATTCTGATTTAATTCACTAGTTTCATTTTTGAGACTTTTTACCATTAACCTCATTAGCATAGAAATTTCTTTTTGGGGTCTTTTCCAATTTTCGGTTGAAAATGTGTAAAGAGTTAAGTACTTAACTCCTAAATTTATACACGATTGAACCATTGTACGAACAGTTTCAACACCCATTTTATGGCCAGCGGCTCGTGGTAACTTCTTATTTTCAGCCCATCTTCCATTCCCATCCATAATAATGGCAACGTGTTCTGGAATATTACCAGTTTTTTTAACTTCTTCAATAAGAGCTAAATCTTTTTTACTGAGTGTTTTAGCCAAAAATTATCTCTCAATTAATAAAATCAGAATCTCCAAGATAACCGAGTAAAATATAAATGTCAAGGTTACAAACTTTGTCTGATTACTAGTGTTAATTTATGTTAATTGTACAACGGAAAGTATTTTTTGTTCTTCAATTACTGATTTTTTTTTAGGAATGTAAAAAAACTGGTTTAGTTAAAAATCTGTAACTAATTTATGTTAGAGAACTAATAAATTAAAATAATTTAAGATTTTTTTCACTATTAATGGGTACTATTTTAATATTTTTCTTTGCTTCTTCACTTAAACTAGAAATACACAGTTTTATTTTATTAGATAATAATTTAGGTACGCCTACAAAAAGAGTAACTCTTTTGTGTGTATATTTTGTATGGCGTGTAGCTAAATATTCTAATTTTGAGAATATTTCAGGATCATTTAGCTCTTCTTCAGAAAGTATGACGCCAATAGCATATTTCTTTTTCAATTTTCCTATTGCATCAACTTCATATTTCCCAATATTTTTAGGATCTGGTAAGTAAGTGCCAAATTTTCTACTTAATGTTAAATAACCATTTTTCCAAAAATGGTCTACTAAATCATCTACTTTTCTCTGTCTTATGCTTTCCTTCATTTTTTTAACCTCTTAATATTTAGTTAGGTAAAATTGGAATAATTGGAGAAAATTTTGTGTGTCCTAAAATTTTGATATTGAAAATTCTATTAAATTCAAACATTTTTATATTATTTGAATTATTTACTCTTCCATAAATTACTTTTTCACCAAATTTGTTAACTGATAAAAAATATGGCTCTAGTTCAATAGTATTTAATTTGTATAGAAATTTTAACTTTCTTCTTTCTGTTATTGCGGAATTAAAAATAGTTGTTTTCATAATCTCTCTCTAATTATAAGTTCTATAAACACCAACCACTTTGCCTAAAATTGAAAATTCATCTTTTGACGAAACAATAATTGGATTAAAATCCTTATTTGCCGGAATTAATTCTATATGATCTTTCATATTTTTATATCGCTTTACTGTTGTATCGTTATCAATCATAGCAATAATAATATCATTGTTAGTTGCATTTTTTTGAGATTTCACAATTACAGTATCACCTTCAAAAATTCCATCTTCAATCATACTATCTCCTCTAACCTTTAGACCAAAATAGTTTGAACCTTTTTTTATTAGGCTGGAATCTATAAATAAAGATCCTTCTATATTTTGTTCTGATAGTATTGGATAACCTGCAGCAACTCTGCCAAGTATTGGAATTTCTATTGAATTGTTTTCTTTTATAGTATTAAAGTTTAAATGTGCTGTTTCTGTTAAAGAAATAGATCTATTAGAATTACTATCTACTTTAATATAACCTTTCTTTTTTAAAGCATCTAAGTGTCGTTTTACTCCAAAAGTACTTGCAATGTTAAAGTGATTCCCAATTTCTCTGTAAGTTGGAGGAAAACCATTTGTATTAATAAAATCGTAAATAAATTTTAATATTTCTTTTTGTCGTTCAGTCAAACTCACCTCTAGTGATATTATGTTCACTACAAAAATAGTGATATTATGTGCACTATGTCAAGAAAAAAATATGAAGGAGCAGAAAAATCTGCTCCTTTAGTACTATTTTACTAACAACATCTTTTTATTATCGACAAAATTGCCAGATTCTAATCTGTAAAAATAAATACCACTTGGTAAATGACTAGCATTAAAATTGTAAGAATGGTTACCTTTTGTTAAGAAATCATTAACTAATGTTACGACTTTTTGACCTAGGATATTGTAGATAGTTAATTTTGTTAAGTTATTTTCCTTTAATGAGAACTTAATTTTTGTAGTTGGGTTAAAAGGATTTGGATAGTTTTGAGCGAGATAATAATTACTTATATTTTCTTTTTTCTGGGAAACAGCCTTTTTAGGTAAAGAAGAATCCCTCATTTTTATTCTATATGCAGATCTTTGATCTATACCAACAAATACATGTCTGTTTACCATTGAGATACCTAAAGCTGAGGTATGTCCTATGCCTGAATAGGCTTCCCAAGTCTTACCACTATCAGTTGATTTCCAAATTCCTTGTCCTCTCCAAAAATTGTAGTCCCCACTTTCTGCTGTAGCAGCATACATATCTTGATTATATATAGGATCAATTACAATTCCTTTGAAATTTGGATATTTTATTTTAGATGAAATATCATCAACGCTTTTATCAAATTTTTGTTCAGCAGTTTTATTTTCCATATTAACTTTCCAAATACCTCCATTTTGTTTTGAAGGGCTCCCGAATTGAGTTAACCAAACTATATTGTTGTTAACTGGATCAACCGCTATACTTGAAGTATTACTTATTTTATTTAATTCTCCGCTATTATCTAGATCCCAGCTAACTCCCCCATCACTCGATTTCCAAATACCATTTTCGTATTCTTGTCCTTGTTTATTCGGTTTTTCTAATGCAAAGTACATTATACTACTGTCACTTGGAGCAATAGCAAAATGGCCTCTATTTCCATAGAGTGCTTTTACCGTAGTCCAAGTGTTGCCATTGTCTGTAGATTTTCTGATTCCTCCATATGTGTGTGTGAAAATTGTATTTCCATTAAAAATTATCTCACTAGGGTGCCTTTCAACATTATTATCCTTATCAAATCCCAGTTGATTATGTTTGATTATTTCCCAATTATTACCACCATCTGTTGATCTTAAGATAGTTCCTCTTTCAGTAGAAGGACCATAAGCTTGATCATAGACGGATAGAAAGAGTAGCTTTGGGTTATTTGGACTAATTGCAACCCAAGAAGCAGAAATACATTTTGCATCGTTTGATAATTCTACTACGGGGACATCAACTTCCTTCCACGAATTCCCTCCATCATTACTTTTTGTTAGTCTATTATCAGCAATTGCAGCATATAGAATTTTGCTATCTTGGGGATCGGCTACCACATTGAATAAGTCTAGGAATTCGTTACCTCGTCCTTTAGAATAACCATCTTCTCCCACTTTAATGGAATTCAAATCTGCCCAAGCAGTATTATCAGGATTACTACGGGTATCTACATCGGTAGCTTTATAAGTTCCACCTGAAGTAAATACTAATTCTCCATTTCTAACATCAAATGATGTAGCAGTGGCACTATTTAAATAATTTGGTTCTGGAATTTTTTTAAACCCTATTGGCTCCCATTTATCATTATCAAAATTATATTTATATATTTGATTTCCTTCACTAAGCTTAGGGTTCCTATTGCCAATATACAATTGTTTAGTAATAGGATCAATATGAATTTCTTCTGCGTAAGAGTTATCTTGATGTAATCCATCTGCAAGTTTACTTTTTTGCCAAGGTGCATTTAGACTGTCTCGCTCTAATATCCACATGTTTCTAGAAGTAATTGGGGAAGTTGATGAGGGATAATAATTGCCAAAATCTGCTCTATAAATAATATTAGAGTTTTCAGGATCATAAATTGCATAAATTGAAGGTCCAGCTATCTGTGACCACTGGCTTCCACCATCTTTACTTTCGTATAATCCAGCTTTTAAAGAAACAAGTATTAAATTTTCATTTAAAGGGTGAGTGTCGATAGAGAGAATAGAATAGTCCTTATTAGAAGAAAGATTATTATTATAGATTGATACCCAACTATCCCCTCCATTTGTAGATTTCCATAAATTAGGCGTATTGATCTTGTGACCTGCAGGGTGATAAGAACCTATTCCAGCATAAATGATTTCTGGAGTTTTTTTGTTGAAAGCTACTGCTGATACCCTAATAGAATCATTATTATTATTTCGTTGAATAGGACTAACTTCATCGAAAATGTACTTCCAATCTTTTCCACCATCAATTGTTTTATAAACACCGCCTTGTGTTGCTACAATAGCAATATCTGAATTTGATGGGTGAACGGCAATGTCTTCTACTACGTTATTATAGAGTCCTACTGAACCGTCTCGCCAACTTGTTCCGCCATCATCAGATACATATACACCACAACGATCACCCGCTAAATAAATTCTACTAGTATTATTACCAAATCTTATGCTTCTAAAATAACCTCCACCGCCAGGTCCTACTAATTCCCATTCGTTGATATTATTTGGATTTTCTCCTGTCGTTCCGCAAGCAGAATTATACCAACATTGGGGTGTTGCATGAGGATCATTTGCATTTATATTTCCATCTTGTACATCCTGAAAATAAGGTGAAATTTCATAGCAATGTGTTTGCTGATAGCCTACTATATCTGTATATGTATTTAATGGAGTAGTTGTAAGTGTAACTCCATCCCTCAAAACTTCATAGGATACAAAACCCTCTTCACATTCTGGCCAGCTAATTATTAATTTATCTCCACTTGGAGTTATACTAATGTCATATGGTGAAGGTACAATTTCATTAACTGTAAGAATAGCAGGATTAGATGTAGTACTTCCATTAGAATTAGAAACAATACATTGATAATTATATCCATTCATTGTAGTAGTTGTAGAAGCAATAGTGTAGGACGAATTATTGGCGTCAGTAATATTTGTTCCATTCTCTTGCCATTGGTAAGAAAGAGGTCCAGATCCAGTTGCAGTAACTGAAAAAGTTACTGGGTCACCTTCTTCAACTGTTTTGCTTATAGGGTTCTGAGTTATGATAGGTGAAGAATCAAAATTTGTTCCTTGAACAATTGCAACATCATCGATATAGACAATTTCACCAGTACTCATGGATGAGAAGGTTAGAGCATCCCATTGAGTGCTAGAAGCTTGGAAAGTAAATTGGTATTCTTTAAATGTGTTTGTCAGTACAATTTTATCTGGATCAGTTCCATACTTTAGGTCTAATCTTAGTTTTGCAGATCCATTAACTACTTTTGCCCAACACCTTACAGTATAGGTTGTGCCAACAACCAAATCTGTGGTAAGATCTTTAGTAGAACTAAAATAAATTCTACCGCCTCCACTATCGTTAACAAACGATATTTTGAGAGATTGATTTCCAGTTTGGGCATCATCAGTTGAAACCTCCATAATGTTTGATCCTTGAGCACTCCAACTACCTGTATTTGTTTCAAAACATCCGGTTCCACTAATGAATAAATCATTTGATGGGGGATTACATTCGGTTTGTCCATAATTAAGAATTATACTAATAAAAAAAACAAATAGAATTAATTTTTTCATTGGTCCCTCCGTAATTATAGAATAATTATTAAAAACCTTAATTTAATAGTATTTTTTCCAGTACCTCCATGATTTTTTTTTGATGTAAAAATATAACAATATCTTAATTATTTTAAAAGGTTTTAATCTAGTTAATATAAATTAAATTTCAATATCTAGAATGTGTGATTATATGATTTAAGTAATTCTTATTTATAAAAAATGAAGGAAATAAAAAACCTCCACAAAAATGGGAGGTTCTAAAATAATTGATGATATGTTTGAAACTACCTAACAATTAATAATTTCATTAAGCAATATAATGCATCCAATTAAATTTATCTTCACGTTTACCATATTGAATGCCTAAAATTTCTTCATAAAGCTTAGTGCCTAATTCTCCAGCATGTTCATCACTAAATTTCATAACAGTATCATTATATTTTAATTTACTTACGGAAGAAATAATTGCAGCGGTTCCTGTTCCAAAAATTTCTACCAAGTTTCCATCTTTATAACTATCAACAACTTCATTAATGGAGATAGTCCTTTCGTTAATGTTGTAACCCCAATCTTTTAATATTTGGATTACAGACATTCTTGTAACGCCTGGTAAAATTGAGCCATTCAAATTTGGTGTGGCAATTTCATCTTTAAATTGCATAAAAATGTTCATAGTACCAACTTCTTCAATATACTTTTGTTCAATTGCATCTAGCCAAAGAACTTGGGTATATCCTTCTTTAATGGCTTCTCTTTGTGCTAATAAACTTGCAGCATAATTACCTGCAGTTTTACAATCACCAACACCTTTGCGTACTGCTCTTACATATTTATCTGTTGCAAGTATTGGTACTGGTTTAAATCCTTCTGGATAGTAAGGTCCAACAGGACTTAACATAATTATAAATTTGTATTGATCCCCTGCTTTTACTCCTAAATAAGGATCAGTTGCAAACATCAATGGTCTAATGTAAAGTGAATGTCCGTCTTTTGTAGGTATCCAATCTTTTTCAAGATTTACTAATTCTTTTAGTGCATTAATAGTAAAATCTAAATCAACTTCCGGCATACAAAGTCTTTTAGCTGATCGATTCATTCTCTTAATGTTTTCGTCAGGTCGGAATAAAGCAATTTTTCCATCTTCATGTTTATATGCTTTTAATCCTTCAAAAATTGCTTGTCCATAATGAAAAACAAGTGCTGCTGGAGAAAGACTAAAATCTCCAAGTTTTTTGATAGTTGGATTATGCCATCCTTCCGATGAATTATAATCCATCTCAAAACAATGTGTTGAAAAGTTTTTACCAAAAACTAAATTCTCCGGAATTTCTACATTTGCGTTCTTTTCTACTTCTTGATAATTGATAGTAGTCATATTTTTCACCTAAATTTAATAATCACTAACTTATTTCGATTAAATACTATAATTAATATATAATAATTGTAGGATAATTTGTAAAGAAAATTATGGTTTTGCATTTTCTAATTGATAAACTATATTGCTAAAAAGCTTTAATTTCTTCTTATATTTACATTTTAATTTAATTCTAGAATAAATTGATTAAGTTTTTTTCATATATCGGAAATAGAATACTAAATTTTTTCCAAGAATTTGGGCAGATTTCTATTTTGTTCAAAAATGTTATCAGCTTTTTTCCTAAAGCAATTAGAAATAGAAAATTAGTTTTAGCCCAAATGGAGCATATTGGGGTTGATTCGTTACCTCTTGTTGTAATTATTGCAGTTTTTACAGGAGCTGTTGCAGCATGGCAAGCTGCTTATCAACTTAAGGGATTAGCTCCATTATCATTTTTAGGTACAGCAACTTCAAGAGCTGTTATTACGGAGCTAGGTCCTGTGTTAACAGGAATTATTATTGCCGGTCGTGTTGGAGCTTCAATTGCTGCTGAACTTGGGTCGATGAAAGTAACCGAACAAATTGATGCTTTAGAAACTATGGGTATTAGCAAGATAAGATATTTAGCAATGCCAAGATTTTTAGCCTCAATAATAATGTTACCGGTTTTAATTGTTTTTGCGAACGTGATTGCTATTTTAGGAGCATACTTAGTTTCAAATTTTTTCTTAAATGTATCTTACGCAGTTTTTTTTGATTCTGTTAAAAGATTTTTTACTATGGGTGATTTTGTTTTTGGGATGTTTAAAGGAATGATTTTTGGTGGTGTTACTTCATTACTTGGGTGTCATATTGGTTTTAGAACTGAAGGGGGAGCAGAAGGAGTTGGTTTATCTACTATAAGATCTTTTGTTATTTCTTCAGCAGTTATTTTAATTTTAGACTATGCATTATGGGCATTAATTTTTTAATTTAATATTATGAATTTTAAGAAATATACAGATATTGTTTTTGCAGTAATAATCCTGCTTTTCACACTTCCTGTGTTAGTTATATTTGGTATAATTTTATTTATAGAATTAAGAAGTTTTCCTATCTATATCCAAGAAAGAGGATTGACATTAGATAAATATAGATTTAAAATTTTTAAATTAAGAACCTTGAAAGTTCGTAATCAAAAGATAAATCACACTACCGAAGAAGATATTTTTCTTAAAACTGCACTAAGAGATAGAGTTTCTCCATTTGCAAAGTGGTTAAGGAAGACCGGATTGGACGAACTTCCGCAATTGTTAAATGTAATATTGGGGCAAATGAGTTTAATTGGACCAAGACCATTAATGATTGATGATTTGATAACAATGAAGAAAGTTTCTCCTGAACTTTATGAAAGAAGGAAAAATCTTAAAACATTACCTGGTATTTCTGGATTATGGCAATTATTTGGAAATAGATCTGAAGGAATATTAGGTATGGTAGCATTGGAATCTCTTTACGAAAAAGTTGCCTCCCCATTTTTAGATCTTAAATTACTTTTTTATACATCTACAGTTATTCTTCAAGCAAAAAATTCCGATTCTATTTTTTATTCTAATAAGGCAAATCCTTTAAGAGTTAAAACTATTTTAGATAGCTCATCTAATCTTAAAGTAACATTAAATATGCCCGAAGGAATAGCAAAATTTATTATTGAGAATGTTGAAACTCATGAAGGGAAATACACAGTTGAACTTCCTCATGATTGGTGGTATGTAAGTAATACATACGATAAGCCTTCCAAGGAAAGCCACTCTACTCAAATTTTTGATATTAAAGATAAAACGAAAAAACAAGCATAAAAAACTTGAATTTTATACTATAAAATTAGTATAATTAATTATTCCAATTCTCATGATTTAAGTTTATAAAAAAAACTTAATCATTATACTTAATATTCTATATATAAGATGTAAATATTTGAATATCTTGCAAAGTGTAGTTTTAAATGAATTTCACTCTTCCTAATTTAGATGAATTTCGATTGAACAAATTTGAAAATTTAATTGACTAACAAATTACTTCAAAAACAAACATTGGAGGAACAATGAAGACCTTATTAGCAATTACATTTTTAGTGACTAATATACTTTTTAGTCAGCATTGGGTTCACAATTTTGAAAGTGTTGGAGGTTATACAACAAGTATTCCAGAGTTTACAGATGGTGCCGGAGATTATTTTTTAAGAACAAATGGGAGTGATATTTCTAGTAGTATAGAGTTTAGTGGTATTGAAGGGAACTATTATTTTGCTGCTCAGGATGTTATTGATGGGTCATCCCCTGCAGTTTTTATTACATTTGAAAATATTGATATTTCCGGTCAAACTGGATTAGAATTTGGAGTATTGCTTGCGGAAGATGATGCTAGTGATGGAAATGAAGATTGGGACAACTCTGATTATCTTCATATTTTATATTCAATAGATGGAAGTGAGTGGGAGAATCTACTCTGGGTTGAAAATGATGGAGACGGAACTAATTCATCAGCATTTATTGATTCTGATTTTGATGGTGTAGGGGATGGAACAGAAATTACTGATACATTTAGTGAATTTATTATTCCAATAGCTGGAACAGGAAATAATATTAGCATAAAAGTAGAGTTCAATTTCAATTCGGGTGATGAAGACATTGCTATAGATAATTTACGAATAGGAACTGATTTGAACCCTTTACCTGTTGAATTAACCACTTTTTCTGCTTCAATTTTTTCGGATGGCATTAAGCTTGATTGGGAGACAGCAACAGAAGTAAATAATTATGGCTTTGAAGTTGAAAGACAAGATTCAGAGACTCAAGTATGGGAAAATATAGGTTTTGTAAATGGTCATGGCAATAGTAATTCAAAGAAAGTTTATTCATTTTTAGATAAGACTTTATTTAAAAGTGGAAATTATTATTATAGATTAAAACAAATAGATATAGATGGTAAATTTGAATATTCAGACAAAATAGAAATTTCTTTTTTATCTACATTAGAATTCGAACTTAGTCAAAATTATCCCAATCCATTTAATCCTAGTACAACTATAAAATTCTTAATTCCCGAAGATGGTTTTGTTCGTTTGACAATTCATAATGTGCTTGGTGAAGAGATTACTAAATTGTTGAACGAAAATATTCATGCTGGTTATCATTCAATTGAATTTAATGCTCAAGATTTAAATAGTGGAATCTATTTCTATAAGTTAGAAGTTGGTGATTTTATTAAAACTAGGAAGATGATGCTTTTAAAATAATAGTCTTTTGTTAAAAATTCAGAAGTCCGGCAATAGTCGGACTTTTTTTTTGTTATTTAATATAAAATAGTACCCTTATGATTTACCTCACTTTTTAGAACATAAAATTATCTTAACTTAGAACACTTTATTAATATTTTATGGAAGCACATTAAATAGAAACATTTACTTATACTTTTTCTGTAAGATTAAGCATTATTTTTGAACGAAAATCAGATTTATTGCAAATAATATTTAATGTTTGATTATGCCCCAATATCAAATATATATTTTGTGGATATAGTTTCACAAGAGATAGTAACGTTAATAGAATTTATAATTATGTATCTAAAAGGAAGAGGTGGATGGAATACTTTAGACATACGGGTAAAAAATTAGTAGATATAAAATTAGTTGTATTCTTCTTAATTATTGTTTCTGTTACAATTATAGGACTTATAGTAGTTTGATTTTAACTTATCATGCCCCTTAAAGTAATATCTAATAATCAATTTTATTTTTTATAATGATAATTAAGAGTACAATTTTACCTTCAATAAATACTCTTATGTGCAAGCAACAATTGAATTATCTGTATTCTCAAAATTTCTGCGAAAAACCTCCAATTTATGAAAATAGAGACCAAGTTTTAAAGTCGCTTTTTTGTTTACTATTATATTGCTGTTCAGATTTATCCTAATTCATTTAATCCCAGTACAACAATAAATTTATCCATTACTAGTTGATGGTGAAGTTAAATTATCTGTTTTCAATATTCTTGGTAATATAAGTTTAAAAATTAGTAAAAAAAATCTTTCAGTTGGTTACCATACATTAGAGTTTAACACAGAACAATTAAATACATAAATCTATTTTATAGACCAAAAACAAGTGATTTTGTTCAAATTAGAAAGGTGATGTTTGGTCAATAAGGGTTTTACATAAAAAAATAATAAGTGATGCTGCTCACAATCAGCATACATATAATGTCTTAATTTAGGACTTATTATTAAAGTTGTAATTAAACTAAATTTAGGTTAGGGAGTATAAAATGAAATTGAAACAATTATTGTTTTTATTTGCGTTTACTGCAATTTCTGTAAATGCACAAATGCTAATTAGTGGTGTAGTTGATGGTCCTCTCAGTGGAGGGACACCTAAAGCAATTGAATTTTATGTTTATGAGGACATTGCTGATCTTTCAATATTTGGATTTGGAAGTGCAAATAATGGCGGAGGAACAGATGGACAAGAATTTACATTCCCAGCTATTTCTGTACCTTCTGGTAGTTTTCTATATGTAGCTTCTGAATCAAGTAAATTCAATGATTTTTTTGGATTTAATCCTGATTATACTAGTGGTGCTGCTAGTGTAAATGGTGATGATGCTATTGAGTTATTTAAGAACAGTAATGTAATTGATGTTTTTGGTGATATTAACACAGATGGTACTGGTGAACCTTGGGAATATTTAGATGGATGGGCTTATAGAAATAATGAAACAGGTCCAGATGGATCCACTTTTGTTTTAGCGAATTGGAGTTTTAGTGGAAAAAATGCACTTGATGGTGAAACAAGTAATAGTACAGCCTCAACACCTTTTCCAATTGGTACATTCTCATATGGCGGAACACCAACAATTCCAGATGCTCCAGTTGCAACAACAGCTACAAATATTGGACATAATTCTTTTACTGCCAATTGGAATTCATCTACTGGAGCAACTTCATATTTTTTAGATGTTTCTACACTATCTGATTTTTCAACATTTGTTACAGGATTTGAGAATTTAAATGTAGGTAATGTAACTGAATATGGTGTTACAAATTTAACACCGGAATCAGTTTATTTTTATAGAGTTAGAGCTAGTAATTCAGAAGGAACTTCTGGAAATTCTAATGTAATTTCAGTTGAAACAACTGCTTTACCTGCTACTATTGTTGAATTTGCAAATGCAACAGGCTCAGTTCTCGAAACTGCTGGGACTTACAATGTTGTAGTTTCTATTACGAATCCTGATCTTGCAAATGCTACAAATGTAGATGTTGTTTTAACAAGTGGTGATCAATCAAATATTAACGGTTTTACTTCAGAAACCGTAACATTTCCTGCTGGAAGTTCTGAAGATCAAATAGTTACCTTAACAATTATTGAAGATGATGATTCAGATAATGAGTCATTAACATTTACACTTCAAAACGCAACTGGTGGTAATAATGTTTCAATAGGTACCCAAGCAACTTTTGATCTTACAATAAAGGAAAGTGCTGGTGGAGATTATTATGATAATATTGATCCAACTCTCTCAACATTTATTGATGATTTAAAGAATAGAATTAGAAATCCATATACTTGGGTTCCTTATGGGCAATATGATGAAACTATTCTTGCAAATTATGAATCAATAGATAATGGTGATGGAACTCGTTCAGTATTTTGTGTTTATTCTAATTTCGAACATGTTTATTCTGGAACTTTTTCTTGGCTACCATTTAGCCGTGAACATACTTTCTGTCACAGTTGGATGCCAACTCATCCGGCTAATTCTCCAGTAGAAAGAGATGAGTATTCTGATCAACATCACTTGTTCCCAACTCATCAAGATAGTGCCAATGCAGTAAGAAGTAACCATCCTTTGGGTATTGTTTCTAACGCTACTGATATTTTTGGTGAAGCAAAATTTGGAACAGATGCAAATGGAAAAGAAGTTTATGAACCAAGAGATCCTCACAAAGGTGATGCAGCGAGAGCAATTTTATACATGATGATTAGATATGATGATATTGATGGATATGATTGGGGATTAGATGCAGTTAATGCTGCTTCCGGAAAAGATCAAGATTTGGATGTTTTGTTAACTTGGCATCAGCAAGATCCACCGGATACTTGGGAAATTGAAAGGAATGATTACATAGAATCTATTCAAGGTAATAGAAATCCTTTTGTAGATCATCCTGAATATGTAAATTATATAGACTTTCATACAATTGAATATATATCAAACGAATTATTCTTTTCTGAGTATATAGAAGGAAGTTCAAATAATAAAGCTCTAGAAATCTTTAATAATACAGGTGCTTCAATAGATTTAAGTGCTCTTGATTATAAAGTTCAGTTGTACAGAAATGGAAGTCAAACTGTTTCTTCAACTATTAATTTAACTGGAACAATAGCAGATGGAGATGTTTTCGTTTTATCAAATCCTTCTGCTGATCCATTAATCTTAGCAGTTACAGATCAAACTTCTGGGAGTGTAAATTTTAATGGCGATGATGCAATTGCTTTAGTGAAAGGTAATGCCCTAGTTGATGTAATTGGTCAAATAGGAGTTGATCCTGGTAGTGAATGGGGAACAGGTGATATTTCAACTGCTAATAATACAATACGAAGAAAATCTTCTATTGGTATTGGCGATCCAGATGGATCAGATGTTTTTGATCCTTCTATTGAGTGGAAAGGATATGCAATAGATGAATTTAGCGGTTTAGGAACACATGCAATTAATGCTGGTCCACCAACTATTACAAATATTACGCAAGCTCCTAAAATTCCGTTAGAAACTGAAAACACTACTGTTACTGCTGATGTTTCTGATGATGAAAGTGTTGGTTTAGTAAAATTAATATATAAAATTGATGGTGGAACTGAACAAGAAATAAATATGTCCTTAAGTTCAGGATCTACTTATGAAGCAAGCATCCCAAATGTTGCATATACTAATGGAAACTTACTAGAATATTGGGTTTATGCTGAAGATGGCGATGGTTCCTTTAAAACAAGTTCTCATAATAAAGTATTTATTGGAACAACTCCTATAGAAAAAGTAAAATTAGTAAATGCAAATGGTGAACTTGAACATATAAATACTTATGTAAGAGTTACAGGTGTTGCAACTGTAGAAAGCGGATTATTTAGTCCAACAAGTTTGGATGTATATGTTCAAGATAATACTGCCGGAATTAATATTTATAAAAGTAGTTCAATGACTACTATAATTAGAGGAAATAGTTATACTGTTGAAGGAATGCTTGCTCAATATAAAGGTAAAGCAGAAATAATTCCTGATGATCTTTCTACAGATATTACAGATAATGGGACTTCAACTTTACCTAAAGCTGTAATTCTTAAAACAAATGCTCTTCCTGATCCTCAAGTTTTAACTATTAATGGTGCTTTAGCTACACCTGAAAATTACGAAGGTATGTTAATAGGAATTCAACATGTCTCAAAAAATGGTGGAGATAGTTGGCCGGTAGCCGATAATAATGCGAATGTTCAAATTACTGATAATGGTGGTACAGATAATTTAACGTTACGAATTGATAAGGACACAGAAATTGATGGAACTCCTGAACCAGCTTGGCCAAAAGATATTGTTGGTATTTTTAATCAATATGATAACTCAGCTCCATATAATTCTGGATATCAAATTCAACCAAGAGATTTGGATGATATAAAAAATGATGGAGCCTTACCTGTTGAATTAGTAACATTCTCCGTTAATGTTCATGAAAATATTGTAAATCTAAATTGGGAAACAGCAACAGAAGTAAACAATTATGGTTTCGAGATTGAAAGACAAAAATCAGAAGAAGGTGATCAAATTGCAGAATGGAGTAATATTGGTTTTGTAAAAGGACATGGTAATAGTAATTCTCCCAAAATATATTCATTCGAAGATGATTTGAGTAATTTAAGCGGAAGTTTCAAATATCGATTAAAACAAATAGATGTTGATGGTAAATTTAAATATTCCCCAACAATAGAAGTAGAAATTGGTATTCCGGCTAAGTTTGAAGTTTCACAAAATTATCCTAATCCATTTAATCCTTCAACTACTATTTCTTTCTCTTTACCAGAAACACAACAAGTTACAGTTGAAGTCTTTAACCTTTTAGGACAAGTAATTAAAACTTTAGTTAATGAAAAGCTTAATGCCGGAAAATATAATTATGAATTTGATGCCTCGAATTTAAGTAGTGGTAATTATATTTATAGAGTTATTGCCGGTAAAAATGTAAGAATTAGAAAGATGATGTTGTTAAAATAAATTGTTTTTGCTAGATTAAATCCCCAATAGCTTTTATTCTCTTGGGGATTTTTTTTATACTTTCTAACAAAGAAAGGAAAATATCAAAGTGAAAAAATGTTTTCAAATATTACACTTTATCAACTCGAAATTCTTTTCAGTCCTTTTTTTAATACATACTGTTTTTATAATTTCGGTTGCTCAAATCAATACCGCAGATTTTGCATTATATGATCCGTCATATGAAAATGATGGTGTTTGGGAAGAAGAGGTAATTGCGCTAAAAACCATGTTTAGTGTTTACGGCTGGTCTTACAATACAATCGATCACCTTGACTTGCACAACCAAATTCTTTTCACAAATGCCAACTTGAATTATAAAGCTCTTATTTCTCCAGGAGGATATGCTGGATTTAGAGACTTTGCAATATCTCCAATTGGGAAAGAACATATAAGGCAGTTTATTTCTATGGGTGGAAATTATATTAGTTTTTGTGCTGGATCTTTTTGGGCATCAGATTCAATCAGTTGGGCAGAAATTAGCACGGGAGGTAGTGGTAGTTATAATCAAGAAAATGATTATCAAAAATATAATTACAACCTAAATTTGTTTAGTGGTATGGCAAAAGGTCCTTTTGGATGGACACCATGGAATAACGGATATAATGCGAGTTTAGAGTTAGTGAAAATCAATAAAAATAATCCAACTATGAATTTTTTGGAAATTTCTGACACTACAAGATCTTTTTATTATGGTGGACCTTTTTTTGAAAAGATTGATGAAAATGTTGAAGTATGGGCTACTGCAATTCCACCTTACGGATTGGCTGATGAAGCCAAAATAGGAGAAGGTATGCCTACCATCATAAAGTTTAATTACGGGTTAGGTAAGGTAGTGCTATTTTCTTATCATCCAGAAATTTTAATTGATAGTAAATTAGATAATATTGTTTTGAGTGAATTTATAGATGAAGAAAATTATGATTGGGTAACTGGAAATCTTTCACAACAACAAATTAATTTTGATAGTTGGAATATTGTACACGCTGCACTACAAATAGTTGCCAATGAAAATGTGACCAAATTAAATTCATTGCCTGTAATTCTTAATCTGCGTATATACTTAGAAGGACCATACCTAGGAAATAATAACATGTCAAATGCGTTAGAAAGTGATTTCCCAAACAATTCTCCTTATACTATTAGCCCCAAATTTATAGAAGATTTGCCAAATAATATTGTTGATTGGATTTTAGTTGAGTTAAGAGAAGAGCCAAACGGAATACCAATTTGTACCAAAAGTTTTTTACTACATAAAGATGGTAATATTGTTCATGATGATGGTATTTCTAAAAATTTAATTTTTCCGGTTAAAGAAGGAAGTTACTATTTGGTAGTTAAACATAGAAATCATCTTCCAATTATGAGTTCTGTCCCAGTATTTATAAACTCCGATTAAATATATATTTCTATTTATTCTAATTGTTTACAACACACTAAATATTGAATTTTAAGAAAAATAAATGTATTTGTATAAATTACATAAAATTTACTAAAATAATATTTTCTTAAACTGCATAATATTAAAAAAACAGAATGAAAATTGAGCGATATTTATAGTTTTATACGTATATGTGAATAAAAAAAATAACTTGCTAATTCACTTCATTGTCTTTATTATTAATTAACAAAGATGTTTAATCTAGTAATTTAATTTATAAATATACTTTTGGATTGAATGTTTAATAATAATCAAAATAGGTTTTACACTCCTTTTTCTGACGTTTTGGCACCAGCCCAAAATTATATTTTCTTTAAACAATCTAAATATTTTTGAATTAACAATATTACAATAAAAAAAGAGAGTCGTTATGTCAGAATATGTACAACAAATTATAGCAGATGTTAAAGCGAAAAATCCTAGTGAACCTGAATTTCATCAGGCTATTGAAGAAGTAACTGAATCATTAGATTTAGTATTGGAACGCCATCCGGAATACCGTTACGCAAAGATTTTGGAAAGAATGGTTGAACCGGAACGTGTAATAATGTTTAGAGTTCCATGGATGGATGATCAAGGTAACATTCATATTAACAGAGGATTTAGAATTGAAATGAATAGTGCTATTGGTCCTTACAAAGGTGGTTTACGTTTTCACCCCTCAGTAACTCTTGGCATTCTAAAATTTCTTGCCTTTGAACAAGTATTTAAAAATAGCTTAACTACTTTACCAATGGGTGGTGGAAAAGGTGGTTCAGACTTTAATCCTAAAGGAAAAAGTGACAACGAAATTATGAGATTTTGTCAAAGTTTCATGACTGAATTGTTTAGACATATAGGTGCAGATACAGATGTTCCAGCTGGTGATATTGGTGTTGGAGGTAGAGAAATTGGTTATCTATTTGGACAATATAAAAGATTAAAAAATGAATTTACAGGAGTTCTTACTGGTAAAGGATTAAATTGGGGCGGTTCACTAATAAGACCTGAAGCAACAGGTTTTGGCGTTGTTTATTTTGCTCAAGAAATGTTGAAAACTAAAGGTACTTCATTTGATGGAAAAACTGTTGCAGTATCTGGTTTTGGTAATGTAGCTTGGGGCGCTGTACGAAAAGCAACTGAACTTGGTGGAAAAGTAGTTACTTTATCTGGTCCTGATGGATTTATTTATGATCCAGATGGAATTAAAGGTGAAAAAATAGACTATATGCTTAAACTTCGTTCAAGTAATAAAGATATTGTTGAAGATTATGCTAAAGAATTTGGTGTAGAATTTTTTGCTAATAAAAAACCTTGGGAAATTAAAGTAGATGTAGCTCTTCCTTGTGCAACACAAAATGAAATTCTAGAAAATGATGCTAAGAATCTAGTTGAAAATGGATGTATGTGTGTATGTGAAGGAGCAAATATGCCAACATCTATTGAAGGTTACAAGATATTTGATGAAGCTAACATTTTATATGCTCCAGGCAAAGCTTCTAACGCTGGTGGCGTTGCTACTTCAGGTTTAGAAATGAGTCAAAATAGTATGAGACTTCCTTGGAGTAAAGATGAAGTTGATAAAAGATTACATGAAATTATGACAAGAATTCATAATAAATGTGTTGAAACTGCTGATAGATTTGGAACTCCTGGAAATTATGTGAATGGTGCAAATATTGCCGGTTTCCTTAAAGTTGCAGACGCAATGTTAGATCAAGGCTTGGTATAAACTTTAGTATTATTTCAAATGGAGCTGTCTTAAAAGATATTACTACGATACTTAAATAAGACAGCTCTAAGATTTTTTTTCAACTTTATCCTATTTCTAAAGCAACAGTTTGCTATCTTTCTTAGGAATTTTTTAATTTTTTTTGAAAGTGCTTTATGAAAAGAGAAATAGGAAACATCAAAGTTACTGACGTTTTTGGTAGCAGACTAAAAAAATTTCAAAAATTAATGAAGTATAAAATTAGAGACATTTTGCTTGTTTCTAGTTTGTACGATAATTATCTTTTTGAAGAAGATGGTCGGCTCTACGAACTTATCCGTGAAGAATATCATACTTTAAATCTTAGTCACTCACCTGAAATTACTCACGTTACTACTGGCGAGGAAGCAATTGAACTTGCATCGGTTAATAATAGTTTCGATATAATAATTTCGACAATGCACATTGAAGATATGCATGTTATTGAATTTGCAAAAAAAGTTAGAGACTCAGGTATTGACATTCCAATTATACTTTTAGCTTATGATAACCAAGAGCGTAAAGAAATTATCCACGATTCGGGAGCTGCAATTTTTGAAAAGATTTTTATTTGGCAGGGTGATTATAGACTGTTGATGGGTATTATTAAATATGTTGAAGATAAAAAAAATATTGAAAAAGATACGCACGAGGTGGGAGTTCAAGCGATTATTCTTGTTGAAGATGATGTGAAATTTTATTCTACCTATTTGTCTTTAATTTATACACAAGTTTTTAAGCAATCCCAACAAATAATTTCAGAAGGTATAAATACTACACATAAGTTCTTACGAATGAGGGCACGACCTAAAATTTTACTTTGTTCCAGTTACGAAGAAGCTTGGGAGTATTTTACTAAATATCAAAAATATATTTTAGGAATTATTTCTGATATTAATTTTCCGCGAAATGGGGAAAAAGATCCTAATGCCGGACTTATTTTTTCGGAGAAGGTAAAAGAACTTCAGCCAGATATTCCTGTATTATTACAATCTAGTCAAAAGGAACATTCTGGCATTGCAGAAGAACTGGATGTTGGATTTCTTTACAAACATTCACCCAGATTACTTTCACATTTAAAGAATTTTTTAATTAATAATTTTGGTTTTGGAGATTTTGTTTTTAAGCTGCCTAATGGTGAGGAAGTTGGTAGAGCTGCTAATTTAAAAGCCTTTGAAGAACAACTCTCTATTATACCAGATGAATCAATATTATACCATGCGGAAAAGAATCATTTTTCTAATTGGTTAAAAGCAAGAACAGAGTTTTGGTTAGCGAAGCAGTTTAGGCCAAAGAAAGCCAAGGACTATGAATCTGTAGTAGAATTGAGAAATGATCTTATCTATCATATTCATCGGTATCAAGAAGCTAGGCAAAGAGGCATTGTAACTGAGTTTAATAGAGAAACCTTTGATCCCAAAAATAGCTTTGCTAGAATTGGTGGAGGATCGTTAGGAGGGAAAGCCAGAGGTTTAGGGTTTATTAATTCGCTTATAACAAGTTATGATATTGAAAATAAATTTGATGGATTTGAAATATATGTACCTTCAGCTGTTGTGTTAGCTACAGATGTTTTTGATAGTTTTCTTGAAGAAAATGATTTATTAAATTTTGCTCTTAATGAAGAAGATGATAATTTAATTATAGATAGATTTTTAGAAGCGGAAAAGTTTCCTAGTGAAGTTATTCTTAAACTAATAGAATTTTTAAGTATTATAAAAGGACCTTTAGCAGTAAGATCTTCTAGTCTCTTGGAAGACTCGCAATTTCAACCTTTTGCCGGAGTTTATGAGACATACATGATTCCTAATAAAGATTTAGATCTTGATGCCAGATTAGATGAATTGATTCAAACAATTAAGCTTGTGTTTGCTTCTACTTTTTTATCGAAATCAAAAGACTATTTAAAAGTTACTTCTTACCGCCTCGAAGAAGAAAAGATGGCTGTAATTATTCAAAAACTTGTTGGGGCGCAACATCAAGAGCGATTTTATCCTGAGATTTCTGGTGTGGCAAAGTCATATAATTTCTATCCAATTTCGCCTCAAAAAGCTGAAGATGGCATTGCATTAGTGGCGCTAGGATTGGGTAAAACCGTTGTAGAGGGTGGAACTGCAGTTAGATTTTGTCCAAAATATCCTAGGCATTTAATGCAGTTTTTTTCAACTAAAGATACAATTCAAAATGCACAACAAGAATTTTATGCACTTAATTTTGATGGAAAACTTTATACTGGTGAAAATAGTATACCTAATAATTTAGTTACGCAATATCCTCTCAGTATTTCTGAAGAAGATCAAACACTTAATTATATTGGTTCAACATATTCTCCGGAAAATGAAGCTGTATATGATGGAATATCCAGACAAGGAAGTAGAGTTGTTACTTTTGCTCCAATTTTAAAACATAAAGCATTTCCTATTCCGGAAATTTTAGATTTGATAATGAATTTTGGTACTTGGGGAATAGGAACTCAAGTGGAGCTAGAATTTGCAGTAAATCTAACTCGTCCGCCAGGAAGCCTAAAAGAGTTTGCAATACTTCAAATGCGTCCAATGGTATTAGCGCGTGAAACGAGTCATATTGAATTTACGAAAAGAGATAAAAGTGAAATTGTGTGTCAAAGCAACCAAGTACTTGGTAATGGAGTTTATGATGATATTTTTGATGTGGTTGTTGTTGATAAACATAAATTTGATAGAGCAAAAAGTAAAGATATTGCAATAGAGATTAGTAAGATCAATGAAAAATTATTAAATGAAAAAAGAAATTATATTTTAATAGGTGTTGGAAGATGGGGAAGTTTGGATCATTGGTTAGGAATTCCCGTAACCTGGGATCAAATATCTGGTGCCTCTGTTATTGTTGAAAGTGGATTTAAAGATTTTAGTGTTGCTCCTTCTCAAGGGTCCCATTTTTTTCATAATATTACTTCTTTTGGAATTGGGTATTTTACTATTGAAGATGAAAGTGATGAATTTTTTATTGATTGGGATTGGTTAGCAAATCAGCCTTGTGTTGAAGAATATGCATATACAAGACATTTAAGATTTGAACAGTCTTTATTAACAAAAATAAGTGGTCAAAAAAATAAAGGTGTGATTTACAAGCCATTGTAATTTTGATATAGAATAGATTAAACTAAGTAGTATAAAAACTATTCAAATTATTTCTAAGCTAATATACTTCTGTAAATTAGGATTAAGTTGGAAAGATTGTACAGTTTTTAAATTTTTGCTAAAAAGAGTTGAATAAATTAATTTGATGTAATTGAATTATAAAAATTGAGGGAAAAATGACAAATCGAATTGCGGCTGCAAGAAGGACGAAAAATATTACCTATGCGGTAAGAGATGTTTTATTAATTGCAGATGAAGTTGCCAAATCCGGCAAAGAAATGTTATATCTTAACATAGGTGATCCAAATATTTATGATTTTGTTCCTCCGAAGCATATGATTGATTCTACTTACGATGCTATGCTAAAAAATAAAAACGGATATGCACCAAGCTCTGGAATTAAACAAGCTGTTGAAGCAATTGAACGTGAAGCTGAGAACAAAGGTATAAGAAATATTCAAGATATTTTTGTAACAACCGGTGCAAGTGAAGCAATTGATATTTGTTTAACTGCATTAGTAAATGATGGTGAAAATATTTTAACTCCTACTCCTGGCTATCCTTTATATACAGCAATTCAAAGTAAATTGGAAATGTTTGAGAACCCATATTATTTGAGTGAAGAAAATGGCTGGCAACCGGATATTGAAGATATTAAGAGTAAAATAAATGATAAGACAAAAGCAATTGTTTTAATAAATCCTAATAATCCAACTGGATCAAATAGCGATGTTGAAACACTTAAACAAATTATAGATATTGCTCTTGAAAATAATCTTGTAATTTTTGCTGATGAAATTTATGATAAGCTTTTAATGGATGGTCAAAAGCATACTTCCATAGCATCATTAAATAGCGAAGTGCCGGTTATAACATTTGGTGGACTTTCAAAAAACTATATGGTTCCTGGTTTTAGAATTGGTTGGGGAGTTGTTAGTGGAAATAAACATGCTTTATCGGAATATCTTGAAGCAGTAAATAAAATTTTAAGATCGAGACTCTCAGCTAACCATCCTGAGCAATATTCAATTGGGCCTGCACTAGACGGTAACCAAGAACATCTTAAAATTGCAATGCAAAAATTAACTAGAAGAAGAAACATTACTGTAGATATGATGAATGCTATTGATGGAATATCATGCGTTGTTCCTGAAGGAGCATTTTACGCTTTCCCTAAATTAGAGATTAAGAACTCTGATAATCACTTTGTTGCTGAATTGATTAAGGAAACAGGTGTTGTTGTTGTTCCGGGCACAGGGTTTGGTCAAATTCCTGGAACAAATCATATGAGAATAGTTTTCTTACCACCTGAAGAGGTACTTGAAAAAGCTTATGCTAAAATTGGTGAGTTTTATAAAAAGTATGTTGATAAATTTGAAAAGTAATTGTTAGTTTATAATCAGAAATTTACAAAGTAATGCCGGAATTCAATGTATGAGTTTCGGCATCTTTATTTTTGTATGTACGAGGATAATTTGAATAGCTATAAAGTAAGTACGCTTTCTAACGGAATAAAAATAGCAAGTGAAAAAATTAACCATGTAAACTCTTTTTCATTGGGTTTTTGGTTTAATGTAGGTTCTAGAGATGAGAATAAAAAGACAAATGGTATAAGTCATTTTCTTGAACATATGTTTTTTAAGGGAACAAGTAACAGAAGTGCCAGACAGATTTCCGAAGAAGTTGAATCACTTGGTGGATATTTGAATGCGTTTACATCTAAAGAGCATACTTGTTTTTATGGAAGAGGAATGTCAAAAAATATAGAGCAAATATTTTCTGTTCTTGCAGATATGGTGCAAAACTCTGTATTTGATGAAACTGAAATTTACAAGGAATCAAAAGTAGTAGTTGATGAGCTACATGATATTGAAGATTCGCCGGAAGAATTAATTTTTGATAAGTTTGAAACAAATATTCTTAAAGGTAATTCTTTGGGTATGCCTATTATTGGTACAGAGAGTAATGTCCTAAATTTTTCTAGAAATGATTTGATTGGGTATATTGAACAGAAATATGCAGCAAACAAATTTTTTGTTGTGGCTTCTGGTGCTGTTGATCATGAACTTTTAGAGAACTTAGCTGAAAAGTATTTAACTAAAATAGTTCCTAAACGAATTAGAAAAAGAAAATCTTTTTCAAAAAGTGAAGTTTCAAGTAATTATTTTTTTAAAGATATAAATCAAGCACATTTAATTATTGGGGGAACTACTTACGGTTATAATAGAAAAGAGAGAGCAATAAGCAATGTTATATCAAATATCTTGGGAGAGGGAAGCAGCTCTCGCTTGTTTCTTTCAGTTAGAGAAAAAAATGGAATTGGCTACCAAGTAAATACTTTTATGAATTCTTTCTATGATATTTCTTCGTTTGGAGTTTATGTTAGTACGAATGAAGATTCTATTAAAAAGGCTGAAAAGCTAATTAAGATAGAATTTGATAAAATAAAAAATAAAAAAGTTACTAACAAAGAGTTGCAAAAAGCAAAAGAGTACATAAAAAGTCATGTTCAAATGAGTTTAGAAAGCACTTCTAATAGAATGATGAGGATAGGGAGTTCACTTTTATATTACGATAGAATAAAAACTCTTGAAGAATCTATGAATGAGATAGATTCAGTTACAAAAGAGGATGTGCTTTCTCATTCGCAATTACTATTAGATGAGTCCAACATAACTTCAACATTAATAGCCTCAAAAAATAGATTATTTTAAATAAAATCGAATTTATTTTATTTTGTCAAACATCAATAAAAAGTAGATATAAATAAAAAGAATTATTAAATTAATTACAGACTAAAGCATTAATTTGCCTATGAAGACAAAATTACATTTTTTAATTACTTTATTACATATTTCATTAGTTGCATTAACTGCACAAATTAAACCTGATTTTATCAGATTTGATTTACCAAGTTTTGTACCCGCTGAAAAGCAATTTAACGCTTCACTTGTTTTTAAACTGAGTACAATTAGCAACGACAAAGTTGAAATAAAATTCAGAAAGTTAAAAGATATTAAGGTTAAATCTGCTAAATTAAAAATATCTGATGAATTTATTGGTCTTAACCTTAATGTACAAAAAGATATTATTTTAATTGTTCTTGATCCGCAGAGCTATAGTCTTCTTGCTAATGTACCTTATCAAATTATATTAACTTGTTATTCAACAGAAGTAGTAAAGTTAGAAAAAAATAAATTTTGGATTAATGAAAATGTAGATGAAGCAACAGTTGATAATTTATTTTCCTCCAAAACAGAATTGGAAAGTGAAGAAATAAATGTTTACGAATCCCAAAAAATTGCTGGCAAATCTCTTCAATTTAATGAAAATTCGAAATTAGAATTTCAATTAAAAGAATTTGAACCTAAAAATTTATTTGTTGAATTCTGGTTAGAATTAAATGGTCCATTAGAAAATAGCTTCTCAATTACTAAAACGAATACTAAAGAATCTCTGATTTTTATATCACAAAATGATTTGGGGTTTGTTGCATTTCCTATTTTTGAAAATGAAATAGTTAGAAATGATGTTTATTTATGCCCCGGAAGCTGGAACTATTTTGGAATTTTGTTATCAAATACTAATGACGGAATTAAAGGAGAAATTTTTGTTAATGAAAAATTAGTATTTGCTACATGGTTTGAGAATGTATTTGACCTAAAAGATTTGAAAGTTAATTTTTCTAATAAATCACTCCAAAACAAATTTGAAATAGATCGTTTAAAAATTTGGAATTTTGAAAACAATATTGAACTTGCAAAACTTAATAAACATTTTCTTACATACGAAGCCGATAGTTCCTTAATACTTTATCAAACTAATTTTGAAAGTTTAGATGAATTTGTAAATGATAAATCTTATGATAGAATATCAGTTAAATCTGGAAATATAACATATACCAATTCTGATGCTCCAATTTTTTCTAAAGTACCTCAATTAACAGTAAATATTGGTTCAAACTATTATTCTATTGATTGGTCTGTACAAGAATACTCAGTAGCTAAGGAATTTATTTTAGAACGTGCTACTGAAGAAGGTTCATTTACTGAAATATTTAGCACCATTGCAGATGTTGACCCTTCAAAGGTTTATAATTATACAGATGAAATTATTGTTGATGCAGATATTGTTTATTATAGAGTAAGACAGATTAATGAAGATAAATCAAAAGTTTATTCTGCTGAAGTAAAAATAGGGCATAAAGAAATTCTTGAATTTAGTGTAGGACAAAATTACCCTAATCCGTTTAACCCAGTTACTAGTTTATATGTTGAAGCTTTAATTACTACAAATTTTGAAATTAATGTTTATGATCTTGTAGGTAATAATGTGAAGAAAATATATAAAGGAGTTTTACCGGAAGGTTTGCATACCTTTGAATTTGATGGATCGAATTTACCTTCAGGTATTTATTTTTACGAAGTTATATCTCCACATTCCCAAATTGTAAGAAAAATGATTTTGGCAAAATAAATATTAAATATTAACTTTATTTTAATTAAAAATAATAAATTAAGTTATGTTGTCTAAAATATTTTCAAGTGCTACATTTGGGATTGATGCTTTTATAATAGAAGTTGAAACTCATTGCGAAAAACAGATTCCTACCTTTACAATTGTTGGATTACCTGATAGTGCAGTAAAAGAAAGTAGAGAAAGAGTAACTGCGGCAATCAAAAATAGTGGATTTGATTTCCCTTTAAAGAAGATAACAGTTAATCTAGCTCCGGCAGATATAAAGAAAGAAGGAAGTGCGTTTGATCTACCAATTGCTATAGGTTTATTAGCTGCAACAGATAAAATTGGAAAAGAAAAATTAGAAAAATCGATTTTTTTAGGCGAGTTGGCTCTTGATGGAACTTTAAGGAAAATTAAAGGTGCGCTTTCAATTGCAGTAGAAGCAAAAAAAAGAGGGTTCCTAAATTTATTGTTACCTAAAGATTCTGTAAAAGAAGCTTCAATTGTAGATGGGCTTAATGTTTATGGATTTGAAAACCTAAAAGATGTTGTCGGGTTTCTAGGCGATGAAAAAGAATATAGACCTGAAATATCTAATCTTGAAGAGATATTCTCAAATGTAAACTCATATCATTTAGATTTTTCTGATGTGAAAGGACAAGAGAATGTTAAAAGAGCTTTAGAGATTGCAGCTGCCGGTGGTCATAATATTTTAATGATTGGTCCTCCCGGATCGGGGAAAACAATGCTTGCAAAAAGATTGCCTTCAATTCTTCCTCCGATGACATTTGATGAAGCTCTTGAAACTACAAAGATTCATTCTATTGCTGGAATACTATCTAAAGAGACAGCACTGGTTACGGAAAGACCTTTTAGAAGTCCGCACCATACAGTTAGTGATGCTGCACTTATTGGTGGTGGCTCAATTCCAAAGCCGGGCGAAGTTTCTTTTTCTCATCATGGAGTTTTATTTCTTGATGAGCTTCCCGAATTCAAAAAAAATGTTTTAGAAGTTTTACGACAACCGTTAGAGGATTCTAAAGTAACAATAAGCCGTTCTAAATTATCACTAGAATTTCCGGCAAATGTAATGTTAGCTAGTGCAATGAATCCATGTCCGTGTGGATTTTTTACAGATCCAGGAAAAGAGTGTACATGTAATACAGGAATGATTCAAAAATATATGGCAAAAATTTCCGGACCATTACTAGATAGAATTGATATTCATATAGAAGTTCCAGCAGTAAAATATAAAGATCTATCTTCTTCAGCTGTTGGTGAAAAATCAAGCGAAATTAGGAAACGGGTTGTAGAAGCCAGAAATAAACAAAATTTAAGATTCTCTGAAAATAATATGATTTTTACGAATGCTGATATGGGATCAAAAGAGGTACGGGAATATTGTATGCTGGATGAATCTGGAGCAAATTTACTAAAGATGGCTATGACTAAGCTTAGTTTATCGGCAAGAGCTTATGATAGAATCTTAAAAGTTAGTAGAACAATTGCAGATTTAGAAAACTCGGAGAATATTTTACCCAATCATGTAAGTGAAGCAATTCAGTATAGAAGTTTAGATAGAGAATTGTGGAACCATTAAAATATGATTCAAAAAAAAATATATCATAATTTTTACTAAAATATTTAGTTCCCAGTAATTATTTATAATTTTTCCTCATTAAAATCTAAAAATTGCATAAATAAATCATGAATTTAAAATTTCTTTTGGCAGAATTCTTGCATTTTATAAAAAACTATGCTATTTTTATCGACTCTGAAAAATGAAGTGTTGAAACTGGGTGGACGCCGGAGTTGGAGAGCCGGGGCGGACTGTAAATCCGTTGGCGAACGCCTTTGGGGGTTCGAATCCCTCGCCACCCACATTTCCCCAAAATATTGTAAGCGGGGGTAACTCAATTGGTAGAGTCACAGCCTTCCAAGCTGTTGGTTGCGGGTTCGAGCCCCGTCTCCCGCTCAAACATTCGGGGTTTTTTTTGTTTTAAATGAGCGTTACTCTACTTAAGTTAGTTGTTTAAGCTGACGTAGCTCAGTTGGTAGAGCACATCCTTGGTAAGGATGAGGTCACCGGTTCAATCCCGGTCGTTAGCTCTATATTTTTTATTTACATTTTTTTTTGAGGCTGGAAATGGCAAAAGCTAAAAATGCAAGACAAAATATTATTTTAGAAAGTACAGCTAAAACTGGTTATAGATATACTACTTCGAAAAACAAGAGAAATCATCCTGCTCGTGTTGAATATAAAAAGTATGATCCGGTTATTAGAAAACATGTAATTTTTAAGGAAACTAAGTAATACGTCAGTGGCTCAATTGGCAGAGCAGCGGTCTCCAAAACCGCAGGTTGGGGGTTCGAATCCCTCCTGACGTGCACAACTAAATTTTAGATTTATTATGAAACAAAAAATAATTGATTTTTTTAATGGTGTTGTTAAAGAAATGAAAAAAGTAACTTGGCCAACTAAAGATGAGTTGAAAGAGTCTACAGCTATTGTAGTTGTTGTTTGTTTACTTTTAGCAGCCTTTACTTATATTGTAGATATGAGTGTTACTCAAATATTTCAAGGAATATTTTAAACTTGGATAATAATAGTAATTATAAATGGTATGTTGTTAGAACCTTCTCAGGACATGAGAATAAGGTTAAATCAATTATTGATTTAGAATTAGAGGAAAATCCCGAATTAAAAGCTAGAATTTCTCAAATTCTTGTTCCAATTGAAAAAGTTTTTGAAGTTAAGGACGGGAAAAAGCGTACAAAAAATAAAAACTTTTTTCCTGGTTATATTTTAGTTGAAACTGAATTAGATAATAAAGTCTTAGATTTTATTTCTAATACTCCATCAGTTATGGGATTTTTGGGTGGTCAGAAGAAACCAAATCCTTTACAACCAGATGAAGTAAAAAGAATTATTGGTAGAATTACTAAAGATGAAGATGTTGAAAGAACTGATACAATCTTTAGAACTGGGGATTACGTTAAAATAATAGATGGTCCTTTTAATAATTTCTCGGGTGTTATCGAAGAAGTTAACGAAGATAGATTAAAAATTAAAGTGCTAGTGTCAATTTTTGGTAGAAAAACTCCGGTAGAAATCGACTTTGCACAAGCTGAATTAGAACAATAAAAATTAGGTTTTTATAATGGCTAAGAAAATTGATGGTTATATTAAACTTCAAATTCCTGCTGGTCAAGCAAATCCTTCACCTCCTGTTGGTCCTGCTTTAGGTCAAAAAGGTGTTAATATTATGGAGTTTTGTAAGCAGTTTAATGCAAAAACTTCTGATAAAGCTGGTTTAATTATTCCAGTAGTTATTACAGTTTATGCTGATAAATCATTTACATTTATTACAAAAACTCCTCCTGCTGCTGTATTATTGAAGAAAGCAACTAAGATTGAAAAAGGTTCTCCTGAATCAAACAAAGTAAAAGTTGCTTCAGTAACTGATGCTCAATTGGCGGAGATTGCTGAGACAAAAATGAAAGATCTTAATGCAAATGATATTGAACATGCTAAAAGTATGATTGCTGGTACAGCACGTAGTATGGGAATCACTGTTAAATAATTAAATTAAAGTTGGTAAAATGAAAGTTTCAAAAAGAGTAAAAAAGATTAGAGAAGATTTTAAAGTTGTTAAAGAATATTCTCTTGAAGAGGCTATTAAATCATTAAAAGATACTTCTAGTGTTAAATTTACTGAATCTTTAGATTGTGCTATTAGATTAGGAGTAGATCCAAAACATGCTGATCAAATGGTTCGTGGAACTGTATCTTTGCCGCATGGAACAGGAAAAAAAGTTAAAGTATTAGTTGTTACTAAAACTGGAAAAGTTCAAGATGCTCTTGATGCTGGTGCTGATTATGCTGGTTTTGAAGAATATTTAGAAAAAATAAAAGAAGGCTGGACTGATATTGATGTTATTATTGCTACGCCGGAAGCTATGGGTGAGTTAGGAAAACTAGGTAGAATTTTGGGACCAAGAGGTCTAATGCCTAACCCTAAAACTGGTACTGTTACTCCGGATTTTGCTAAAGCTGTAAAAGAAGTTAAAGCTGGTAAAATAGATTTTCGTGTAGATAAAACAGGAATTGTACATGCTTCTTTAGGTAAATTATCATTTAAAGATGATCAGTTGGTTGAAAATGTAGTTGAGTTTTTGAAAACTATAATGAAATTACGTCCTTCAACTGCTAAAGGAACCTATGTTAAGAGTTTGTTCCTAAGTAGTACAATGGGTCCAGGTTTAGAAATTAATAAAGATGAAGTTCTAGCTTCAATTAAATAAGAATTACGCACTCAATTAAATATATAAACAAAAGCTTCATTGTTTATTCATAATTATTGAATTAGGTAAAAAATGGATAAGAATCAAAAAGTTGAAAGTGTTGCTCAAATTAAATCCTTAATTGAAGAGTCTACAGCGATTTATCTTGTAGATTATTCAGGTATTAATGTTGAGGACATTAATCAATTGAGAAGAGGATTCTTAAAAGAAGGTGTAACTTACAAAGTGTTCAAAAATACTCTTTTAAATTTTGCTTTCAAGGAAATTGGTGGCTATGAAGAGTTTGAACCATTATTAGTAGGTATGACTGGTGTAGCATTTACCGGTGAAAATTTTGTAGCTCCTGCAAAAATAATCAAAGATTATTCTAAGGATAAAAAGAAATTTTCATTCAAAGGATGTTATATAGAATCCCAATTTTACGATGCAGGACAGTTAGATGTTCTTGCGTCAATGCCAACCAAAGAAGAAATTATGGCTAGTATTGTAGGTAGTGTTGCAGCTCCTGCTTCTGGTATTGTTGGTTCTATTAATGCAGTTATGCGTGATTTAGTCGGATTAGTTGACGAAATCAGTAAAACAAAAGCTGCTTAAAAATTTATACAAAGTAATATAATTCATAGGAGAAATAAAAAATGTCTGAGAAAATTGCTGAAATCGTTGAAAAGATTAAAGCTCTTACCTTAGTAGAAGCATCTGAGTTAAAAACTGCATTAGAAGATGAATTTGGTGTAACTGCTGCTGCTCCTGTTGTTATGGGTGGTGCTGTTGCTGGTGGTGGCGAAGCTGCTGCGGCTGAAGAGCAAACAGAATTTGATGTAATTATGACATCTTTTGGTGACAAAAAGATAAATGTTATTAAGGTTGTTAGAGCTCATACTGGTTTAGGATTAAAAGAAGCTAAAGATTTAGTTGATGGTGTTCCTAGCACAATTAAAGAACAAGTTGCAAAAGACGAAGCTGAAAAAGTTAAAAAAGAACTTGAAGATGCTGGTGCAACTGTTGAGCTTAAATAATAATATTTAAGATATTATCCTAAATTTTACGAAGTGGTAATGTGAAATTCGCATTATCACTTTCGTGCATTTTTAAACAATAAAATTTAATTCTTTGAGAGGTATCGAGTTGGAGAAACATAAAATTAATAAAAAGAATAACCGTATTACTTTTGCCTCCATTGTACCTGCAATTGATAGCCCCGATCTCTTAAACGTCCAATTAGCATCATTTGAAGACTTTCTTCAATTAAATGAAAAACCTGATGAAAGAGAAAATAAAGGGTTGCAAGCAGTATTTAGTTCAAACTTTCCAATTTTTGATAATAAAGAGTTTTATAGACTCGATTTCATTAGCTACAATATTGAAAAATCAAGATATTCGATTAGTGAGTGCGAAGAAAGAGGCTTAACTTATTCAGCTCCACTAAAAGCGAAATTAAGATTATCAACTAAAGATGATGAAACCGAAGAATATGTAAATTCTATAGAGCAAGACGTTTATTTAGGAAATCTTCCATTTCTTACAGAAAGTGGAACTTTTATAATTAATGGTGCTGAAAGAGTCATTGTTAGTCAGTTACATCGTTCACCTGGTGTAGCTTTCGCTCAATCGGTTCATCCTAATGGAACACCAATTTATTCGGCTAGAATCATTCCTTTTAGAGGTTCATGGGTTGAATTTGCAACTGATATAAATCATGTAATGTATGTATATATTGATAGACGGAAAAAATTTCCTGCTACTACATTACTACGTGCAATTGGTTTTACGAGTGATGAAGAAATATTAAAACTTTTCAACTTGATAAAAGAAGTTAAAATCAAAGATTTAGATGAAGAGTATATTGGAAGATTGTCGGCTGAAGATGTTATAGATATGAACACAGGTGAAATATTTGTAGCTAAAGATGAAGAAATAAATGAAGAAATTATTGAAAACTTGATGGATTCTGAAGTTAAATCAATCAAATTAATTGATTCGGAAATAAGCCAAGATCAAGATTTAATTTTAAATACGTTACGTAAAGATACTTCTACAACTAGAGAAGAAGCATTATTTGCAATTTATAGACAGTTAAGGTCAGGTGAAGCTCCAGACGTAGATACCGCAGCGGCATTAATTGATAAATTGTTCTTTAATGAAAAACGTTATGATTTAGGTGAAGTAGGAAGATTTAGAATGAATGATAAGTTAGGACTTGAAATCCCAATGGATACAAAAGTTTTAACTACTGAAGATATTATTGCAATTATGGCATCTATTATCAAATTAAAAGTTGGTAATGTTAGTGTTGATGATATAGATCACCTTGGTAATAGAAGAGTTAGAACAGTTGGTGAGCAATTAGGACAACAATATAATGTTGGTCTAGCAAGAATGGCTCGTACAATTAAAGAACGTATGAATATGCGTGATACTGAAAACATGCAACCTCAAGATTTAGTTAATGCTAGAACTATGAGTAGTGTGATAAACGCATTTTTCGGAACAAACCAATTATCTCAGTTCATGGATCAAACAAATCCATTATCTGAATTAACACATAAAAGAAGAGTTTCTGCATTAGGTCCTGGTGGTTTAACAAGAGAAAGAGCAGGTTTCGAGGTTCGCGACGTTCACCATTCTCATTATGGTCGTCTTTGTCCAATTGAAACTCCTGAAGGTCCGAACATTGGTCTTATATCTTCATTAACTATTTACTCTCAAGTTAATAGTTATGGTTTTCTTGAAACTCCTTATAGAAGAGTTAAAGATGGTAGAGTAACAAAAGAAGTTCACTACTTAAATGCTGATCAAGAAGATGAATATACAATTGCACAGGCAAATGCTCCAATTGATGAAAAAGGTAACTTCTTAAACGAAAGAGTAAAATGTAGAAATAAAGGTGAATTTCCGGTTGTATTACCTGAGCAAGTCGATTATATGGATGTTGCTCCTTCACAGATAGTTAGTGCAGGTGCTGCCTTAATTCCTTTCCTTGAACATGATGATGCAAACAGAGCCTTGATGGGTTCAAACATGCAACGTCAAGCTGTTCCATTGTTAAAACCACAAGCTCCAATTGTTGGAACGGGAATGGAATTCAAAATCGCTCATGATTCACGTTCAATTATTCTTGCAGAAGATAATGGTGTAGTTGAATCAGTTGATGCAAATAAAATTGTAGTTAAATATGATGTTGATGAAAATAGCCCAGAAGCTATTACATCTTTTGATGATGATAGAAGAGTGGAATATAAGCTAGTTAAATTTACTGGTACAAACCAAGAAACATGCTTTAATCAAAAACCAATTGTTAAAACAGGTCAAAGGGTTAAAAAAAGTGACGTACTTGCTGATGGACCTTCAATTGATCAAGGTGAGCTAGCACTTGGTAGAAATGTTTCTGTTGCATTTATGCCTTGGGGCGGATACAACTTTGAGGATGCTATTGTAATTAGTGAAAGAATGGTTTCCGAAGATGCATTTACTTCAATTCACATTGAAGAATTTGAATTACAAGTTAGAGAAACCAAGAGAGGTGAAGAAGAACTTACGAGAGATATTCCTAATGTAAGTGAAGAAGCTACAAAAAATTTGGATGAAAATGGCATAATTAGAGAAGGTGCTGTTATTCACGAAGGAGAAATTTTAATTGGTAAAATTACTCCCAAAGGAGAATCAGATCCGACTCCGGAAGAAAAATTATTAAAAGCTATATTTGGTGATAAAGCTGGTGATGTTAAAGATGCTTCATTAAAAGCGCCTCCGGGATTAAAAGGTATTGTAATTAAAACTAGATTATTTAGTAGAAAACGTAAAGATCCTGAATCAAAAAAGATTGAAAAGAAAGAAATTGAAGCTTTAGAGAAAAAATTAGAAAAATCCCAAAATAAGCTTTATGAAAAATTATTAGAAAAACTTAATAAAATTGGTGTTGGAAAATCAACAATAGGAGTTAGAGATCTTGATGGCTCTGTAGTCTTAAGAGGTGGAACTGCAATCAAAGATTCTACATTTCCAGGTATTCCTGATGTTACTAAACTTGATTATACTCAAGAATGGTTTGAAGATGCAAAATTGAATGATATGGTGAAGAAATTATTTGTAAACTATTTCAACACTTTATCAGAAATAAACGACGAATTTAAAAGAGAAAAAACAAACATCCAAAGTGGTGACGAACTACCTCCTGGAATTGTTCAATTAGCCAAAGTTTATGTTGCTAAGAAAAGAAAATTATCTGTTGGTGATAAAATGGCCGGAAGGCATGGAAACAAAGGTGTTGTTGCTAAAATTGTTCCAGTAGAAGATATGCCTTATCATGAAGATGGAACTCCAGTTGATATTGTTCTTAATCCGCTTGGCGTACCTTCTCGTATGAACCTAGGACAGCTTTATGAAACTGCTCTTGGTTGGGTTGGAAATAACTTAGGATTAAAGTTTGAAACACCTATTTTTGATGGTGCAAGTTTTGGAGATGTTGATAATTATTTAGAAGAAGCTGGTCTACCGGTTGGTAGTAAAACTACCTTGTATGATGGAAGAACAGGTGAAAAATTTGATCAAAAAGTAACATGTGGTTATATCTATATTATTAAGCTTGGTCACATGGTCGAAGATAAATTGCACGCAAGATCTATTGGTCCATATTCTTTAATTACTCAGCAACCGCTAGGTGGTAAAGCTCAGTTTGGTGGTCAGAGATTTGGAGAAATGGAAGTCTGGGCTCTTGAAGGCTATGGTGCTGCGCACATTCTTCAAGAGATCTTAACAGTTAAGAGTGATGATGTTACAGGTAGAGCGAAGACTTACGAAGCAATTGTTAAAGGAGAAAATTTGGGTAAACCAAATATACCGGAATCTTTTAACGTATTAATTAAAGAGCTTCAAGGTCTTGGCCTTGATATTAAGGTGAACTAATTAAGACTAAATTTTTATTTGTGTTTTAAGGAGAATTTTAATGAGATTTAGAAATCAAGAATCAAAAATAAAGAATATCAATCAACTTACAGTAAGTTTGGCAAGTCCTGATGATATCCTTTCAAGATCACATGGCGAAGTAACTAAGCCAGAAACTATTAATTATAGATCTTTTAGACCAGAGAAAGATGGTCTCTTTTGTGAAAAGATTTTTGGTCCGGTTAAGGATTGGGAATGTGCTTGTGGTAAATATAAAGGAATTCGTTACAAAGGAATTGTTTGTGATAGATGTGGTGTTGAAGTAATTCTTAAAAGTGTTCGTAGAGAAAGAATGGGACACATTTCTCTTGCGGTGCCTGTTGTACATATTTGGTTTTTCAAATCATTACCATCTAAAATAGGTAATATTATTGGTATGAAGACCAAAGAATTAGAAAAAATAATATATTATGAATCTTATGCTGTAATTAACCCAGGTGTAACAGGATTGAGTAAAAAAGATCTTATTTCTGAAGATCAGTATTTTGAAATCTTAAGTTCGCTTCCACATGATAATGATGCTTTGGAAGATGATGACCCAAAGAAATTTGTTGCTAAAATTGGTGGTGAGGGCGTAAGATACCTCTTAAAAGAAGTTGATGTTGAAACAACTTTCAGACAATTAAAATTACAACTAAAAAGTGAAACATCTCAACAAAAGAGAAGTGATACATTAAAAAGATTAAGAGTTCTTGAAGCATTTAGAGAACATGAAGGCAAAGTACCAAATAAACCTGAATGGATGGTTTTAAGTGTTGTTCCAGTAATTCCACCAGAACTACGTCCGTTAGTTCCGCTTGAAGGTGGTCGTTTTGCAACTAGTGATCTAAATGATCTTTATCGAAGAGTAATTATTAGAAATAATAGATTAAAAAGATTAATTGATATAAAGGCTCCTGAAGTAATTTTACGAAATGAAAAAAGAATGCTTCAAGAGTCAATTGATGCATTATTTGATAATTCAAGAAGATCTAGTGCAGTAAGAAGCGATGGTAATCGTCCTCTTAAATCTTTAAGTGATATGCTAAAAGGTAAACAAGGTAGATTCCGTCAAAATCTCCTTGGAAAAAGAGTAGATTATTCAGGACGTTCAGTAATTGTCGTTGGTCCAGAACTGAAATTGCACGAATGTGGACTTCCAAAAGATATGGCAGTTGAATTATTTAAGCCATTTATTATTAGAAAGTTACTAGATAGAGGTTACTATAAAACAGTTAAAAGTGCTAGAAAAGCTGTTGATAGAAAAGAGCCAATAGTTTGGGATATTTTAGAGAAATTAATTGTTGGTCATCCAGTACTTTTAAATCGTGCACCTACTCTTCATAGATTAGGAATTCAAGCATTTCAGCCAAAATTAATTGATGGTAAAGCTATTCAGCTTCATCCAATGGTTTGTACTGCATTTAATGCGGATTTTGATGGTGATCAAATGGCAGTTCATGTTCCATTATCTTATGAAGCCCAATTGGAAGCAGCAGTATTAATGCTTTCAAGTCATAATATTTTATCACCTCAAAATGGTAGTCCCATTGTTGTTCCTACACAAGATATTGTACTAGGATGTTATTATTTAACTAAGGTTTTACCTGGTGCTCCTGGTGAAGGTTTAATTTTTAATGATGCAAAAGAAGTTATAATTGCTCATGATACAGGTGAACTTGATTTACATGCAAAAATTAAAATTAAAATTAATGGTGAATTTATAGAAACGACTACAGGTCGTGTTATCTTTAACCAGATAGTGCCTGCTGAAATGGGATTTTTTAATGAACTATTAATTAAAAAAGTTTTTAGTGGTTTTGTATATAAAATGTTCATTAAATTAGGAAACGAAGTAACTGCTAAATTCCTAGATGAACTTAAAAGACTTGGTTACAAATATGCTACAAAAGCTGGAGTTTCAATTAGCTTTAGTGACATGATTGTTCCTGAAGAGAAAAAAGGATTAATTGAAGAATCCAATAAAAAAGTTTCAGCAATCTTAGATGAACATGAACAAGGTTTAATTACTGATGCTGAAAGATATAATAAAATTATTGACGTTTGGACTCACACAACTAATGATGTGAGTAATCACTTAATTAAGAAAATTAAAACAGATCAACAAGGTTTTAATTCACTTCACATGATGGTTGATTCTGGTGCGAGGGGTTCTCAAGAACAGGTAAGGCAGCTTGCTGGTATGCGTGGTCTTATGATGAAACCTCAAAAAAGTTTATCTGGTCAATCAGGTGAAATTATTGAAAATCCAATTGTTGCTAATTTCAAAGAAGGACTTTCAGTACTGGAATACTTCATTTCTACTCACGGTGCTCGTAAAGGTTTAGCAGATACTGCTCTTAAAACAGCTGATGCTGGTTACTTAACAAGAAGATTGTGTGATGTTGCCCAAGATGTTATTATTTCAGAGCAAGATTGTGGTACAATTAGAGGTGTTTATATTTCTGCACTAAAAGATGTAGAATTAGAAAGAGAGCCATTAGCTGAAAGAATAATTGGACGTGTAACACAAGAAGATGTTTATGATCCAAGAAATGATGAATTAATTATTGAAGCAGGTCAGTTAATTACAGAAGAAATTGCTGAACAAATAGATGAAGCAAATATTGATTCAGTTTATATTAGAACTGTATTGACATGTGAATCTAAACAAGGTGTATGTGCAAATTGTTATGGTAGAAACCTTACAACTGGTAATTTAGTTAATAAAGGTGAAGCTGTAGGTATTGTTGCTGCACAATCAATTGGTGAGCCTGGTACTCAGCTTACTCTTAGAACATTTCATCTTGGTGGTACTTCATCTCGTATTGCTAGTCAGTCTCAGGTTGAATCTAGTGTTGATGGTACAATTCAATTTGATAGAATTAATTTTGTGGAAAAAGAAGATTTTCGTGGATCAGTAAAAGTTGTTACTGGTAGAAGAGGATCAATTGGTATTTACGATCAAGATAATAGACAAATTAAAAAATATGATATCCCTTATGGTTCTGAATTACTGATAAGTGATGGTCAAGAAATCAAGAAAAAAATGCCATTGTATAATCATGATCCGTATAATGCTGTAATCTTGACAGATTTACCAGGTAGAGTTGAGTTTATTGATTTTGTTGATAATGTTACAATTCAACAAGTTGCAGATGAACAAACTGGTCACGTTCAAAAAGTTGTTATTGAGTCAAAAGATAAGAACCTAACTCCTAGTGTAAGAATTTTTGATGCAGAAGGCAATGAAAAATTATTTAACTTACCAACGGGAGCATATCTATCAGTAGATGAAGGAGAAAAAGTTGGAGCTGGTACAATTCTAGCTAAAATTTCAAAATCATCATCAAAATCAAGAGATATTACTGGTGGTCTTCCAAGAGTAACTGAACTCTTTGAAGCAAGAAGTCCTCATGATCCGGCTGTTGTTTCCGAAATTGAAGGTATTGTAAAATTTGGAAATAGAAAGAAAGGTTCACGTGAGATAATTGTTGAATCACTTGATGGTCAATCACAACATGTTTATAATGTATCATATAGTAAGCACATCTTAGTTCAAGAAGGTGATGAGATTCCTGCAGGTGAAAAAATAACTGATGGACCAATAGATCCACATGATATTTTGAAGATTAAAGGTACAAATGCAGTTCAAGAATACTTAGTTAATGAAATTCAAGATGTATACCGTCTTCAAGGTGTAAAAATTAATGATAAACATATTGAAGTAATTGTAAAACAAATGTTGCAAAAATTAAGAGTTGTTTCTTCTGGAGATTCCTCATTTATAGAAGAAGATTTAGTAAATAGATCTAAATTTATTCAAGAAAATGATGCTATTAAAACAAAGGTTGTTGTAGAAGAAGTAGGTGGCTCTGATCTTCAAGTTGGTGATTTATTAACCAAAGCAAAAGAAAGAGAAATAAATGCAAATCTAGCAAGAAAAGAATTAGAAAAAATCAAAACTAGAGAAGCAGAACCTTCAACTTTCTCTAATGTTTTATTAGGAATTACCCAGGCAGCTCTGTCTACAGAAAGTTTCTTATCTGCTGCATCATTCCAAGAAACAACAAAGGTATTAACAAATGCTTCAATTGCTGCAAAAACAGATACATTATTAGGATTGAAAGAAAATGTAATAATGGGTCATATTATTCCAGCAGGAACGGGATTAAAAAGATATAAAGATATAATTCTTACAGAAAAAGAAAAAATCGAAGAAACTTCTGAAGAAACAGAGATTTCTGAACCAGTTACTGAATAAAAACTGTAAAAATATATTAAAAAAAATAGAAGATCCCTTGCTAAAAACAAGGGATCTTGCTATATTTTGAGTCTGAATTTTTTATAAGTGCCAAATTTAATGGAGGAAATAAGTGCCAACAATAAGTCAGTTGGTTAGAAAAGGTAGAAAGCAGATCGTAGCAAAAAACAAAGCTCCGGCTCTTAATGCCTGCCCTCAAAAGAGAGGGGTTTGTACTCGTGTTTATACTACTACCCCTAAAAAACCAAACTCAGCTTTAAGAAAAGTAGCGAGGGTTAGACTAACAAATGGTAATGAAGTAACAGCATATATTCCCGGTGAAGGACATAATCTTCAAGAACACTCTATAGTATTGATTAGAGGTGGAAGAATTAAGGATTTACCTGGAGTTAGATATCACATTATTAGAGGAGCTCTAGATACAAGTGGTGTAGAAGAAAGAAAAAAATCTAGATCTAAATACGGCACTAAAAAACCAAAGAAATAAAATACTATGAGAAAGAGAAGAGCAGAAAAAAGATATATTAAACCAGACCCTAAATTCAACGACGTTTTAGTTGCTAAATTTATCAATTATATAATGTGGGATGGTAAAAAAACTACAGCTAGAAAAATTGTTTACGGTAGTTTTGATTTAATTGAAAAGAAAACTAAAAAGCCTGCAATTGAGGTATTTAAGAAGGCGGTAAATAATGTTCAGCCACTTGTTGAAGTTAGAAGTAGAAGAGTTGGTGGTGCAACTTATCAAGTACCAATGGAAGTTAGAGCAGAAAGAAGAATCTCTCTAGCATTTAGATGGTTAAAAAATTACGCTCGAGATAGAAAAGATAAAAGTATGGTTCAAAGATTGTCAGCTGAATTATTAGCAGCTGCTAATGGTGAAGGATCATCAGTAAAGAAAAAAGAAGATGTTCATAGAATGGCAGAAGCAAATAAAGCTTTTGCACACTTTAAATGGTAAAGAAAGGTTATTAGTTTAAAAAATGGCTAAGAAAAGAGTAGACATATCGAAAGTTAGAAACATTGGAATCATGGCTCATATTGATGCTGGTAAAACAACCACTACCGAGCGTATCTTATATTATACTGGTAGAGTGCATAAATTGGGTGAAGTTCACGATGGTGCTGCTACAATGGACTGGATGGAACAGGAGAAGGAAAGAGGTATAACTATAACTAGTGCCGCTACTACTGCTGAGTGGAAAGGACATCAAGTAAATATTATAGATACTCCTGGACATGTGGATTTTACAGTTGAAGTTGAGAGATCACTTCGTGTATTAGATGGAGCTATTGCTTTATTCTGTGCAGTTGGTGGTGTCGAGCCTCAATCAGAAACAGTTTGGAGACAAGCAGATAAGTATAAAGTTCCAAGAGTAGCTTTTGTAAACAAAATGGATAGAGTTGGTGCAGATTTTTATCATGCAGTTGATATGATGAAAGAAAGATTAGGTGCTAATGCAGTTCCAATAACTTTACCTGTTGGTGAAGGAGATTTGTTTGCTGGAGTTATTGATCTTATGACAATGAAAGCCAGAATTTACAATGATGATTCTCTTGGTGCTACATTCGAAGATATTGATATTCCATCTGACTTAGTTGCTGTTGCAAACAAATACAGAACTTTGATGTTAGAAGCTGTTTCGGATGTTGATGATACATTGTTAGAAAAGTATTTAGATGGTGAAGAAATTACTGAAGAAGAAATTAAAAATGTTTTACGTAAAGCAACAATGGAATTAAAAATAATTCCTGTTTTATGTGGATCTTCTTTCAAAAATAAAGGTATTCAAAAGTTATTAGATACAGTTGTTGAAGTTTTACCTTCTCCGATAGATACAAATGAAATAGAAGCTCATCATATACATAAAAATGATAGTGTTACAAGAAAAATTAGTATTGAAGAGAAATTTACAGCTTTAGCATTCAAAATAATGACGGATCCGTTTGTTGGAAAACTTGCATTTGTAAGAGTATATTCAGGTACACTAAAAGCTGGTTCTTACATCTATAACTCAATTTCTGGGAAAAAAGAAAGAGTTGGTAGAATTTTAGAAATGCATGCAAATCACAGAGAAGATAAAGAAGAAATTAGGGCAGGAGATATAGCTGCAATAGTTGGTCTTAAATATACTAGAACTGGAGATACATTATGTACTGAAGATGATCAAATAGTACTTGAAAAAATGGCTTTTCCTGAACCAGTTATTCAAATTGCAATTGAACCAAAAACAAAAGCAGATCAAGATAAATTATCTGAAGCATTGCAGAAACTTTCAGATGAAGATCCTACTTTCAAAGTGAAAGTAGATGAGGAAACTAATCAAACATTGATTAGTGGTATGGGCGAGTTGCACCTCGAGATTCTTGTTGATAGAATGAGAAGAGAGTTTAAGGTAGATGCAAATATTGGTAAACCGCAAGTTGCATACAGAGAAACTATAACAGAATCTGTACAAGCTGAAGGTAAATTTGTTAAACAAAGTGGTGGTCGTGGTAAATACGGTCACGTTTGGTTAGAAATTTCACCAAATGAACCTGGTAAAGGTTTTGAATTCGAAAATGCTATTGTAGGTGGAGCTGTTCCAAAAGAATATATAAACCCTGTGTCAAATGGTGTGCAAGAAGCTTTAAGAAACGGTGTTTTAGCCGGGTATCAAGTTGTTGATGTGAAAGTTAAATTATATGATGGCTCATATCATGATGTTGATTCTGACGAAGTATCATTTAAGGTTGCAGGTTCCATGGCATTTAAGAATGGTGCTCAAAAAGCTAAACCAGTAATTTTAGAGCCTTTAATGGATGTTGAAGTTACAACTCCTGAAGAATATTTAGGTGATGTTATGGGAGATTTAAACTCCAGAAGAGGAAAAATTGAAGGTTTTAATGCCAGAAAAGATGCTCAAGTAATTAAAGCGGTAGTGCCACTAGCAGAAATGTTCGGTTATGCTACAACAATTAGATCTATGACGCAAGGTAGAGCAATTTATTCAATGCAATTTTCACACTATGCACAGTTGCCTAAATCTGTTGCAGAAGAAATAATAGAAAAAAAACAATCAAATAAATCATCAATTGATTAGATAAATTTAGAAAAAAAACGAGAAAACAACAAGGAGAGAAGTAATGGCAAAAGAAAAATTTGATAGGAGTAAGCCACACGTTAATATAGGAACAATTGGACACGTTGATCATGGTAAAACGACTTTAACAGCAGCTATAACAATGGCGTTATCAAAAAAAGGTTTGTCAGAACAAAGATCATTTGATAGTATTGATAATGCACCTGAAGAAAGAGAACGTGGTATTACTATTGCTACTGCTCATGTTGAATACTCAACTGCTAATAGACATTATGCACATGTAGATTGTCCTGGTCATGCGGATTATGTAAAAAATATGATTACTGGTGCTGCTCAAATGGACGGTGCTATTTTAGTTGTTGCTGCAACTGATGGTCCTATGCCTCAAACAAGAGAACATATTCTTTTAGCACGTCAAGTAGGTGTTCCAAAAATAGTTGTTTTCATGAACAAAGTTGATTTAGTTGATGATGAAGAATTAGTTGAATTAGTTGAGATGGAATTAAGAGAACTTTTATCAGAATATGAATTCCCAGGTGATGATATTCCAATAGTTAAAGGTTCTGCTTTACAAGCATTAGAAGCTGCATCTGGTGATGCTCCTGCTGATGATGAAAGAATGAACTGTATTTGGGAGCTTATGGATGCAGTTGATGATTATGTGCCAATACCAGCACGTGAAGCTGACAAACCATTTATTATGCCAGTGGAAGACGTTTTTTCAATTACTGGTCGTGGAACAGTTGCTACTGGTAGAGTTGAGCGTGGTGAAGTTAAGTTGAATGAAGAAGTTGAATTAATTGGATTAGGTACTCATAGAAAAACTGTGATTACTGGTATTGAAATGTTTAGAAAAGAATTAGATTCAGCTATGGCTGGTGATAATGCTGGTATCTTAATGAGAGGTATTGGTAAAGACGAAATTCAAAGAGGTATGGTACTAGCTAAACCTGGTTCTATTACACCTCATAAAATATTTGAAGGTGAAGTTTATATCCTTTCAAAAGATGAAGGTGGAAGACATACACCATTCTTTAATGGTTACAGACCACAATTTTATTTTAGAACAACTGACGTAACTGGTGTTGCAACATTACCAGAAGGTACAGAAATGGTTATGCCAGGTGATAATGTAAAAATGAAAGTAGAATTGATCACAGAAATCGCTATGGATGAAGGCTTGAGATTTGCGATTCGTGAAGGTGGTAGAACAGTTGGTGCTGGTGTAGTAACTAAGATTTATGAATAAAATTATTTAAATTATGCTTGGGAATTTATTTCCCAAGCTAATTAAAAATTTGGAGATAAAGTGGCAGGTCAAAAAATAAGAATTAGATTAAAATCATACGATCATATTTTGATTGATAAATCTACTGATAAAATTATTAAAACTGTGAAAAGTACGGGAGCTGTTGTATCTGGACCAATTCCGTTGCCAACAAATAGAACCGTTTATACAGTTCTAAAATCTCCTCATGTAGATAAAAAATCTAGAGAGCAGTTTGAAATTAGATCGCACAAAAGAATAATTGATATTCATAATTCAAATAACAAAACCGTCGATTCATTAAGTAAATTAGATATTCCGGCGGGTGTGGATATAGAGATTAAGTTATAGAGGAATAAAATGCCAGGATTGTTAGGAAAAAAAATTGGAATGACTAGCTTATTTACTGAAAATGGAGATTCTCTATCAGTAACAGTATTAGAAGTTGGACCATGTAAGGTTTATGCTAAAAAAACTGTTGAAAATGATGGATATAAGTCAATTCAATTGGGTTTTGGTGAAAAGAAAGAAAAGAAATTAAATAAAAGCGAAAAAGGTTTTTATACAAAAATTAATCAGAAGCCGGTAAAAATCCTTAAAGAATTTAAGAATTTTGATAACTACGATGAATTGAATGTTGGGGATGAGTTAAATGTTGAAATGTTTTCTGAAGGTGAAAGGGTTGTAGTTACTGGTGTTAGTAAAGGTAAAGGATTTCAAGGGGTAATGAAAAGACATGGTTTTGGCGGTGTAGGTGGTACAACTCATGGTCAAAAAGATAGATTACGTGCTCCAGGTTCAATTGGACAGAGTTCATATCCTTCGAGAGTTTTTAAAGGCACAAGAATGGCTGGTAGAACGGGTAATGATAAAACTAGTGTGAAAAACCTTAAAATTGCCAAAATAATTCCTAATGAAAATTTGATTTTAGTTAAAGGTGCTGTACCAGGGTCAGTAAATTCCATAATAGTAATTAATAAGTAGTTGGTATTGAAATGAAATTAGATGTTTTCAAAATAGACGGTTCAAAAAGTGGTGAATCAATCACATTAGACAAAAATATTTTTGGTATTGAACCTAATGATCATGTTATTTATTTATCTGTTAAAGCTCATTTAGCTAATAAAAGACAAGGTACTCATAAAGCTAAAGAAAGAAATGAAGTACGTGGTGGTGGAAAAAAACCTTGGAAACAAAAAGGTAGAGGTACAGCTAGAGCTGGTACAACAAGATCACCTTTATGGGTTGGTGGAGGAACAATATTTGGTCCAAAACCTAGAGATTATTCTCAAAGCATTAACAAAAAAGTTAAAAAATTAGCAAGAAAATCAGCTTTATCATATAAAGCAAAAGCTGAACAAATTGTAGTTGTTGAAGATTTTAATTTTGAAAATCCAAAAACAAAGGATTTTGTTAATATATTAAAATCATTGAAGTTAGATGGTAAAAAGACTCTATTGCTAACTTCTGAAAACTCTGTAAATATTTATAAGTCTGGAAGAAATATTCCTAAAGTAAATATTTTGGAAGCAACAAATGCTTCAACCTATGACTTAGTAAATAATCAAGTATTACTGCTACAAAAAGGTGCAGTAGAAAAAATTGTAAATTCATTAAATTAATTTTATTGGTATAAAGATGCGAAATGTTTTAGTTAGACCTTTGATAACAGAAAAGATGAATGACCTTACAGAAGGGCAAGCAAAATATGGATTTGTTGTTAATATAAATGCAAATAAAATTGAAATTGCTAAAGCAATAAAAGAAAAATTTAAAGTAGATGTTGAAGCAATCAATACAATTAAAATGAAGGGTAAAACAAAGTCGCAATTTACAAAAAAAGGTCGCTTTGAAGGAAAAACAGCAACTTTCAAAAAAGCAATTGTAACTTTAAAAGAAGGTCAAACTATAGACTTGTTTGGTGAAGTGTAGTTTCGAATCGGAGTATAATTAAATGGCAATTAGAAAATTTAAACCAAATACACCAGGAACACGTTATATGTCAGTTTCTTCATTTGAAGAAATTACAAAAACACAACCTGAAAAATCTTTAACTACTTCTTTATTTAAAAGTGGTGGTAGAAATAATAAAGGTCGTATAACTTGTCGTCATCGTGGTGGTGGTCATAAAAGAAAATATAGAATTATTGATTTCAAAAGAAATAAAGATGGAATTCCTGCTAAAGTATTTTCTATTGAATATGATCCAAATAGATCTGCAAGAATAGCTTTATTACATTATGCTGATGGAGAGAAAAGATATATTTTAGCTCCTAATGGATTGAAAGTTGGTAACTTTGTTCAATCAGGAAAAGGTAGTGATATTAAAGTTGGAAATACTCTAAAATTAAAAGATTTTCCAATTGGTAGCACTATTCATAATGTTGAAATGAAACCAGGTAAAGGTGGACAACTTGGTAGATCAGCTGGTACAGCAATTCAACTTATGGCGAAAGAAGGTAAAAATGCACAATTAAAAATGCCTTCAGGTGAGGTTAGATTAGTAAGTTTAGAATGTAAAGCTACATATGGTGTTGTTGGAAATTCAGCACATGAAAATATTAGTATAGGTAAAGCTGGAAGAACTAGATGGTTGGGGAGAAGACCTAAAGTAAGAGGTGTTGCTATGAACCCAGTAGATCATCCAATGGGTGGTGGTGAAGGTCGATCATCTGGTGGTGGTCATCCTGTTTCACCTTGGGGACAACCGGCTAAAGGATTAAAAACTCGTAAAGTTGGAAAACAATCAAATAAATTTATTATTAAAAGAAGAAAAAGTTAGAGATTAAATATGCCAAGATCCGTAAAAAAAGGTCCATTCATTGACTTAAAACTTTTAGCTAAAATCAGAAAAATGAATGAATCTGGTCAAAAGAAAATTATTAAAACTTGGTCTAGAGCAAGTACAATTTCTCCAGAGTTTGTTGGACATACAATTGCGGTACATAATGGGAATAAAATGATTCCTGTATATATATCTGAAAATATGGTTGGTCATAAATTAGGTGAGTTTTCTCCTACAAGAATTTATCGTGGTCACCCAGGAACAAAAGCTGAAAAAGCTTCGAGAATGAAATAATAGGTTTGAGGAAAAAATTTAAATGGAAGCAAGAGCTACAAATAGACACATAGGAACATCACCGAGAAAAATGAGATTAGTTATTGATCTTATTAGAGGTGAATCAGTTGATAAAGCGATTGAAATACTTCACTTTAGTCCTAAACATGCAGCTAAGGATGCTGAAAGAGTATTGAGATCTGCGGTTTCTAATCTTTTTAATAAAGATGAAGAAGCTAAACACGAACCTTCTGATTTATATGTAAAAGAAGCGTATGTTAATCAAGGTCCGGCACTAAAAAGATTATTACCTGCTCCTATGGGTAGAGCATATAGAGTTAGGAAAAGATCAAATCATTTAACAATAGTTGTAGCTTTAAAAAGTAAATTGCAGGAGGCTTAGTTGGGTCAAAAGACAAATCCTATAGGTTTAAGAGTTGGTAAAATTCGAGGTTGGGAATCAAATTGGTTTGAAGAAAAAAGCTATGCTACTAAATTAAAAGAAGATTTTAATATTAGAAAGTATATTAGAAGAAGACTTACAAAAGCTGGTGTATCTCGAATAATTATTAACAGAACTACTAAAAATGTAATTTTAACATTGCATACATCTAGACCTGGAGTTGTAATAGGTAAGAGTGGTAAAGAAATTTCTCAACTAGAACAAGAATTAAAGAAATTAATTAATAAAGATGTAAAAGTTCAGATAAATGAAATTAAAAGACCAGAATTAGATGCATTCTTAGTTGGAGAAAATATAGCAAATCAACTAAAGGGAAGAGTCTCATTTAGAAGAGCGATGAAACAATCAATTCAATCTTCAATGAGAATGGGTGCTGAAGGTATAAGAGTAATGTGTTCAGGAAGACTTGGTGGTGCTGAAATGGCTAGAACTGAACAATATAAAGAAGGAAGAATCCCTCTTCATACAATTAGAGCTGATATAGATTATGCTTCAGTAACTGCTCATACAATTTATGGTGCTATTGGAGTTAAAGTTTGGATTTGTCGCGGTGAAATTTTAGGCAAAAGAGTAACCGACTAAAGTATTTAGGAGTTTTTATTATGTTAATGCCAAAAAGAGTAAAATTTAGAAAACAACAACGTGGTAAAATGAAGGGGAAAGCACAACGTGGTGCTACGGTAAGTTTTGGAGATCACGGTTTAAAAACTTTAGAACCCGCGTGGATTACTAGTAGACAAATTGAAGCTTGTAGAGTTGCAATTACTAGAAAAATGAAAAGAGATGGTAAAGTTTGGATTAGAATATTTCCTGACAAACCAGTATCTAAAAAACCATTAGAAACTAGAATGGGTAAAGGTAAAGGTGCTCCAGAATTTTGGGTTGCTCCTATAAAACCTGGAAGAATTATGTTTGAAGTTTCAGGTGTTTCAAAGGAATTGGCTTTAGAAGCGTTAAATTTAGCTTCTCATAAATTACCAATTAAAACTAAAGTTGTTACTAGACCAGATTTTGAATAAGTGAGGTAAGTGAATAATGAAAATGTACGAAATTATTGAAATGTCTGACGATGAAATAATTAAAAGAATTGCAGAAGAAGAAGAAAATCTTGTAGATTTAAGATTTCAGCATGAACTTAAGAATTTAACTAATACTGCAAAATTAAGTACAGCAAAAAAAGATATAGCTAGGTTAAAAACTGTACTTAAACAACGAAAAGATCAAAAGTCTTTAGAAAGTAAAGAAAATTAAGCAGGAGTAATTCTAAATAAATGGAAAATCGTAACGTTAGAAAATCTAGAATAGGTGTTGTTGTAGGAAATAAAATGGATAAAAGCATTTTAGTTGCTATGGAAAGAAAAGTTGCACATCCTATTTATAAAAAATATTTTAAGAAAACCACAAAGCTTATGGCTCATGATGAAAAAAATGAATGTGGTTTAGGCGATACAGTAAAAATTATGGAAACAAGGCCATTAAGTAAAAATAAAAAATGGCGTTTAGTTGAAATAGTTGAAAAAGCTAAATAAGGTTTGTATAGGGAGTTTATTATAAAATGATACAAGAAGAATCAAATCTAGTAGTTGCAGATAATTCTGGTGCAAAAAGAGTAAGATGTATTAGAGTTTTAGGCGGAAGTAATAGAAGATATGCTGGTGTAGGTGATTTAGTAGTTGTTACTGTAAAAGCTGCAATTCCTAATGCCGGTGTGAAAAAAGGTGAAATTTCTAAAGCTGTAATTGTAAGAACTAAAAAAGAAGTTAGAAGATCTGACGGTTCTTATATAAGATTTGATGAAAATGCAGCCGTTTTGCTTAACGCCCAAGACGAACCTAGAGGAACTAGAATTTTTGGACCTGTGGCTAGAGAATTAAGAGATAAAAAATTTATGAAAATTATTTCACTAGCACCAGAAGTTTTATAAAGAGGATATTAGATGAAACTTAAAAAAGATGATAATGTAGTTGTAATTTCTGGTAACTTTAAAGGGAAAACCGGAAAAATACTTAAAGTGTTCCCTAAAAAACATCGTGTAATTGTAGAAGGTGTTAACTTAAGAAAGAGACACACAAAAGCTAGTCAGCAAAATCCACAAGGTGGAATTATAGAAAAAGAATCTCCAATTGATGCTTCAAACATTATGATATTAGATCCTAAATCTAATGAAGCTACTAGAATTGGTAAAAAAATAATAATTGATGATAAAACTGGTAAAAAGAGATCAGTAAGAATTAGTAAAGCAAGTGGCGAAATGTTGTCATAATTAAATTGACTATTGAGAAGAAAATGGCTGAAAAAAAGAAATCAAATAAAAAACAACAAGAAACGAAAAAAGTAGCAGAAGTAAAAGTTTCACCAAGATTGCATGATAAATACAAAGGTGAAATAGCTCCTGCTTTAATGAAACAGTTTTCTTACAAAAGTAAGATGCAAGTACCTAAATTAGAAAAAATAGTTGTTAATATGGGACTTGGTGGTGCTGTACAAGATTCAAAACTTTTAGATGAAGCTGTAAAAGATTTAGAAACTATTACTGGTCAGAAATGTAGTGTTAGAACTGCTAAAAAAGCTATCTCTAATTTCAAACTTAGAGAGGGTATGAAAATTGGAGCTAAAGTAACTCTACGACGTGAAAGAATGTATGAATTTTTGGATAGATTGATTACTGTTGCTATGCCTAGAATTAGAGATTTTAGAGGTGTTTCTGATAAATCTTTTGATGGGAAAGGAAATTATACTCTTGGTGTTAAAGAGCAAATTATTTTTCCAGAAATCAATATTGATAAAGTAAATAAAGTTCTAGGAATGGATATAACATTTGTTACTAGTTCTAAAACTGATAATGAAGCCTATGAATTATTAAAAGCTTTTGGGTTTCCATTTAAGAAAAAAGAAATTAATAACGCTTAATTAAGGAATAATATGTCAAGAAAATGTCTAGTTGCCAGAGAAGAAAAAAGGCAAAAATTAGTTGACAAGTATGCTAAGTTAAGAAAAGAACTTAAAGCAAAAGGTGAGTGGGATGAATTACAAAAATTACCTAGAAATTCCTCACCAATTAGAATGCGTAATAGATGTATAATGACAGGAAGGCCTAGAGGTTATTTTAGAAAGTTCGGAGTATCTAGGTTAGTGTTTAGAGAAATGGCGCTAAAAGGTGAAATTCCAGGAATTAAAAAGTCAAGTTGGTAAAAGAAGGAGAATAATAAATGCCAGTTACAGATCCGATTGCAGATTTTTTGACAAGAGTAAGAAACGCTATACATGCAAAGAAAAAGTTTGTGGAAATTCCAGCTTCAAATATGAAAATAAAATTAGCTGAAATATTAAAAGATAATAGTTTTATTAAAGATTTTAATGTAATAGAAGATTCTAAGCAAAATGTTATTAGAATTCATTTAAAATATAAAAATGGAGAGCCAGCTATTTCTGGTTTGAAAAAAATTAGTACTCCTGGATTAAGAAGTTATACAGGTAAAGATAATTTACCAAGAGTATTAAATGGATTAGGGCTAGCTATTCTTTCTACTTCAAAAGGATTGTTAACAGATAAGCAAGCTAAACAAGAATCAGTTGGTGGCGAAGTAGTCTGCCACATTTGGTAATTTAGTTACGGAGTTGAGTCGTGTCAAGAGTTGGTAAAAAACCAATAAATATTAAGGGTGTAGAATTATCGCATAGTGGTAATTCTGTAAAGGTTAAAGGAAAATTAGGAGAATTAGAAAGAGAAATTCATCCGAATATTTCTGTAAATGTAGAAGGTGATGAATTAATCGTTACCAGACCAAATGAATTGAGAGAAAATAGAGCTTTACATGGTTTAACCAGAGCTTTACTTAACAATATGGTTGTAGGAGTTTCTGAAGGTTTTTCAAAAACTTTAGATATTGTTGGTGTTGGTTATAAAGCTGAGTTAAAAGGAAAGAATTTACTCTTAACTATTGGTTATTCTCATCCAATATACTTTATAGTACCTGATGAAATTAAACTAGAAGTTACTTCACCAACCCAAATTAAAATCACTGGTTGTGATAAGGAACTAGTTGGTCAAGTAGCTGCAAAAATTAGGTCGTTCAGAAAACCAGAACCATATAAAGGAAAAGGTATTAAATATTCTGACGAAACAATTATTCGTAAAGCTGGTAAAACTGCTGGTTAATAGGAGTTAGTGATTGAAAATGAGTAAAAAAAGATTAAAAAATAAAATTAGAGTTAGAAAAAAAATTAGCGGAACTTCTGAAAGACCAAGAATTGCAGTTTTCAAAAGTCTAAAGCAAGTATATGCTCAAATAATTGATGACTCAAATGGAACAACATTAGTTGCTGCATCATCACTTACAAAAGATATTGAAGGTGATATTAAAAGTGCAAAAAGTAAAGTTGAAAAAAGTAAAATTGTAGGTAAATATTTAGCAGAAAAAGCTGTAGAAAAAGGTATCTCATCGGTTGTGTTTGATAGAAGCGGTTATAGGTATCATGGTAGAGTTCAAGCAATTGCCGATGGAGCTAGAGACGGCGGGCTTAAATTTTAATAATTGCCGGATCGTCTAATGGTAGGACAACGGCCTTTGACGCCGTCTGTAGAGGTTCGAATCCTCTTCCGGCAACAATATTCTGAAACTAAGGAGTAAAAATTGAAGCAAAAAAAAGTTAGTGGATTAGATGGACTTAAAGAAAAAGTTGTTCATATTAATCGTGTTGCTAAAGTTGTAAAAGGTGGTAGAAGATTTAGTTTTAACGCTATTGTAGTAGTTGGTGACGGTGAAGGACATGTTGGTGTTGGTTTAGGCAAAGCTAATGAAGTAACTGACGCTATTTCTAAAGGTATTGATGATGCTAAGAAAAATGTTTATAGAGTTCCATTACATAAATCTACAATTCCTCATCAAATTATTGGCAAATACGGCGCTGGTAAAGTTTTATTAAAACCTGCATCTCCTGGTACTGGATTAATTGCTGGTGGTGGAGTTAGAGCTGTCTTGGAATTAGCCGGTGTTCAGGATATTTTAACAAAATCTTTGGGTTCAAGTAATCCTCATAATCAGGTTAAGGCTACTTTACAAGGATTGTTAAGTTTAATTGATGCAAGAACTATGGCTTACAAAAGAGATATAGAAATCAATCAGATATTTAGTGTTTAATTAAGGAATTGTTGATGATGAAAATTAAAGTTACACAAACAAAAAGTGTTATTGACAGACCCAAAGATCAGAAATTAACAATTGATGCTCTTGGTTTAGGAAGACCTAATTATTCAAAAATTCATAACGATACTCCTCAAATTAGAGGAATGATAAATAAAGTTTCCCATTTAGTAAAAGTGGAAGAAATTAAAGACTAAGGTTAAAAATGGATATTTTAAGTAATCTAAAATACGCTGAAGGATCAGTAAAAAAAAGAAAAAGAATTGGTCGTGGTGAAGGTACTGGAAGAGGTGGAACTGCTACGAAAGGGATGAATGGTCAGAGATCAAGATCTGGTTTTAAATATAGAGCTTGGTTTGAAGGTGGTCAAATGCCATTGCAAAGAAGAGTTCCAAAACGTGGATTCACAAATATTTTTAAAATAGACTATCAAGCAGTTAATGTTGAGAAAATTCAAAAATTAGTTGATGCTAAAAAAATTACAGATACTGTTAATGCTGAAGTATTATTCCAAAATGGTGTAATTAAAAAAGTTACTTCTCCATTTAAAATACTTGGTTACGGAGAACTTAAAGCTAAACTAACTGTTGAAGCAAAATACTTTAGTAAATCAGCTAAAGAAAAAATTGAAGCTGCTGGTGGATCAATAAAAGAGATTAAAGATTAATGGGAAAAATTCAGGACACTTTCAGGAATATTTTTAAGATTCAAGAGTTAAGAGATAGAATTCTCTATACGCTTGCACTTTTAGTAATTGTTAGAGTTGGTGCTCATATTACTTTACCTGGTATTGATTCATATTTATTATCTGAAGCTATGGCAAACAAAACTTCGGATAATCTACTAGGTTTATATGATATGTTTGCCGGTGGTGCCTTTTCTAATGCTGCTATTTTTGCATTAGGAATTATGCCTTATATTTCTGCATCAATTATTATTCAGCTAGGTGGAGCTGTAATCCCTTATTTCCAAAAGCTTCAAAAAGAAGGTGAGGAAGGTAGAAAAAAAATAACTCAATTAACTCGCTACGGAACAGTAATTATTTCACTTTTCCAAGGTTTAGGAGTTGTAACTGGTGTTATTTTGAATACATCATTTAATGGTGTTTCAGTTGTTCCGGAAGAAGTACAAGGAATAGGATTTATTATTTCTTCTGTAGTTTTCTTAGTTGCTGGTACAGTATTTATGATGTGGATGGGTGAACAAATTACTGATAAAGGCATTGGTAATGGTATTTCACTTATAATTTTTATAAACATTATTAATAGATTACCATTTGCAATTTTAGATGAAATTAGATTGTTAGATTCTGGTGCAAGAAATATTGTAATAGAGATTGCAATTTTAGTATTTATGGCCTTTATTATTGCAGGTATAGTTTTAGTTACACAAGGAACTAGAAGAATTCCTGTTCAATATGCAAAAAGGGTTGTTGGTAGAAAAGTTTATGGTGGTGTAACACAATATATTCCATTAAGAGTTAATACAGCTGGTGTTATGCCTATTATTTTTGCTCAAGCAATAATGTTTTTACCAAGTACAATTTTATCTTTCTTCCCGGATAGTGAATTTATACAAAGTTTAGCTGGGTATTTCAATTATACTTCAATTACTTACTCAGTAATTTATGCTTTAATAATAGTATTTTTTACTTATTTTTACACAGCAATTGCTTTTAATCCGCAAGAAGTTGCTGAAAATATGAAAAAGCAAGGTGGATTTGTTCCTGGTATTAGACCCGGAAAACAAACATCAGAATTTATTGATAATATTTTAACAAGAATTACATTGCCCGGATCAATATTTTTAGCTATTGTTGCAATATTACCAGCATTTGTTACTCGTATGGGAGTTTCAGGTAGCTTTGCATCGTTCTTTGGTGGAACTAGTTTATTAATTATGGTTGGTGTTGCATTAGATACTTTGCAACAAATAGAGTCTCACTTATTAATGAGACATTATGATGGTTTTATGAAATCTGGAAAGGTAAAAGGACGTAAATAGCTGGATTCTTGTGATAATAATTAAAAGTAAAAAAGAAGTAGATTTTATTCGTGAAAGTGCAAAGATAGTTGCTGAAACTTTACAGTTAATAAAAAGATATGCCGAAGTTGGTAAAACAACTTTAGAGTTAGATAAAATAGCTGAAGATTATATTAGAAGTAATGATGGTATTCCGGCTTTTAAAGGTTATTCGCAAGCTGGATCAATAGATTTTCCGGGAACAATTTGTTCTTCAATTAATGAAGAAGTTGTTCATGGAATTCCAAGTAATAGAGTTCTTAAAAATGGTGATATTCTTTCTGTAGATATTGGTGTAAAAAAGAATGGATTTTTCGGTGATGCTGCATTATCGATTGCAATAGGCGAAATAGATGATGAGAAAAAGAGATTGATGGAAGTTACAGAAAAGTCTTTATATATAGGAATTGAAGAAGCAAGAAAAGGTAATAGAGTTGGTGATATTTCTTCAGCAATTGAAGCTTATATTGATGAAAGTGGATTTGGGATTGTAAGAGATTTATGTGGACACGGAGTAGGAAAGTATTTGCACGAAGACCCGCAAATACCAAATTATGGAAGACCTAATAGTGGTGCAAAACTAAAAAACGGAATGACAATAGCAATTGAACCAATGATTAACATTGGTACTGATGAAGTAATAATAGCACCAGATGGTTGGACTGTAGTAACAAAAGATAAAAAAGCATCCGCTCATTTTGAGCATACGGTTGCAATAATAAATGATTATCCAGAAATATTGTCGGTTTGTTAAATATGGCTAAGCAAGAATCAATAAAAGTTGATGGGGTAATATCAGAAACATTACCCAATGCTCATTTTAGAGTAAAACTAGAGAATGGTCATGAAATTTTGGCTCATATTTCTGGTAAAATGAGAATGCATTTTATAAAAATATTAGTTGGTGATAAAGTTGCTGTCGAACTTTCACCTTATGATTTGAATAAAGGCAGAATAACTTATAGGTATAAATAACGGAGCTAAAATGAAAGTTCGAGCATCTGTAAAAAAAATGTGCGATCATTGTAAAATAATTAAAAGACATGGTTCAGTAAGAGTGATTTGTAAAAATCCAAAACATAAACAACGTCAAGGTTAACAGTAATTTAGGAGATTAATAATTTGGCTCGAATTGCAGGAATCGATTTACCAAAACAAAAGAAAGCTTATATAGGATTAACCTACATTTATGGCATTGGTCAACATACTGCTTTATATATTTTAGAAAAAGCTAGTATTGATCCAAACAAAAAGGTTCTAGATCTTACAGAAGAAGAAGTTGCTAAGATTAGAGCTATAATGACAGCTGAAATAAAAGTGGAAGGTGCTTTAAGAAGTGAAGTTCAGCAAAATATTAAAAGATTAATGGATATTGGTACTTACAGAGGACTTAGACATAGAAGAGGTTTACCTGTACGAGGTCAAAGGACCAAAACAAATTCTCGCACAAGAAAAGGTAAGAAAAGAACTGTTGCGGGTAAAAAGAAAGCACCAAAATAATTTTTAAGATTATAGAATAATTTAGCTATAGGAGTTTTCACTTGGCAAAAGTAACAAGAAAAACGAAGAAAAAAGTTCACGTTGATGCTGTAGGTATTGCACATATAAAAGCATCTTTTAACAATGTATTGGTTACAATAACTGATGTTTATGGAAATACAATTTCATGGTCATCTGCTGGTAAAAATGGATTTAAAGGATCAAGAAAAAATACTCCATTTGCAGCTCAAGTAACTTCCGAAGCAGCAGCAAAAGAAGCTCATGACTTAGGATTAAAAAGAGTTGATGTTTTTGTTAAAGGTCCCGGTGCCGGTAGAGATGCTGCTATAAGAGCGTTAAATACAGCTGGTTTGCATATAATGTCAATTAAAGACATTACTCCAATACCACATAATGGTTGCAGACCTCCGAAACGAAGAAGAGTATAATTATAAGGATAATATAGATGGCAAGATACACAGGTCCCAAAGCAAAGCTAGCCAGAAAATTTGGTGAAAATATCTTTGGTAATCCCAAAATAGATAAGATATTAAGTAATAAACCTTATGGTCCAGGGCAGCATGGTGCAGGAAGAAAAAGAGTTTCTGATTATGGTCTTCAGTTAAAAGAGAAGCAGAAACTTAAAATTATGTATGGTTTATTCGAAAAACAATTTCGTAATGTATTTAAAAAAGCTGATCGAATGAGAGGCGTTACTGGTGATAACTTAATTCAATTGTTAGAAAGAAGGTTGGATAATACTGTTTACAGATTAGGATTTGCTATTTCACGTTCTCAAGCAAGACAATTAGTTGGTCATAGACATTTTACAGTAAATGGTAAAACAGTAAATATTCCATCGTATATACTTAAGCCTGGTGATGTGATTGCTGTAAGACAAAAAAGTAAGAAAATGGATGTATTCCATAACGCACTTAGAATTAGAAAATCTAATCCATATGAATGGATTGAAGTAGAAAAAGCAAATTTATCTGGTACATTTGTTCAAATTCCAGAAAGATCAGAAATTCCGGTTAACGTTAATGAACAGTTAATTGTTGAATTATATTCTAAGTAGATTTTATTAAAATTGAATTTTTAAATTAGAGGAATGTAAATGAGCTATCCCTTTATTAAAATGCCAGATGGTGTGATTTTAGATGAAGCATCATCAACTGAAACTTATGGGAAATTTACTATTCAGCCTTTGGAAAGAGGATTTGGTGTTACACTTGGATCATCATTTAGAAGAATATTACTTTCTTCATTAACTGGTGCTGCAATAACCGCAATTAAAATTGACGGAGTTTTACATGAATTTACTTCTGTTCCTGGTGTAGTAGAAGATGTAACAGATATAATTCTTAACTTGAAAAAAGTTAAGATGAGAATATTAAACAAACAAACAAATAAATTGGAAGTTACCCTTAATGGTGCTGGCAATTTTACAGCAGCGGATCTTCAAAAAAGCTGTGCAGATATTGAAATCTTAAATCCTGAACTACATATTGCAACTTTAAATGAAGGTGCAAAATTTACTATAGAAGTAAGATTTGGATTTGGAAAAGGTTATGTTCCTTCAATAAAACAAAATATTCCAGATCAAACAATAGGTATTGTTCCAATAGATTCTATTTATACTCCAATTGAAAATGTTAGATATGATATTGAGAATGTTAGAATTGGTGAAAGTAATGAATATGAAAAATTAACTCTTGAAGTTGTAACTGATGGTTCTATTACTCCAGAGGAAGCCATGTCTGGTGCCGGAGTAATTTTAAGAGATCATATAAATATGTTTATCAATTTTGACGTTGAACAAGAAGAAGATAAAGTTGATAATGAAAAAGATATTGAATTTGAAAGAATTAGAAAAATTGTAACAACAAGTGTTGATGATCTTGAACTTAGTGTTAGATCTCACAATTGCTTAAAGGCTGCTAACATTAAAACTATGGGTGATTTAGTACGTAAAGAAGAAAGTGAAATGCTTAAGTTTAGAAACTTTGGTAGAAAATCGCTTGCCGAGTTAATGGAGATTGTTGAAAATTATAATCTTGAATTCGGAATGGATGTTGACAAATATATAAATGATAAATCTGATAATAATTAATTTCCGTATAAGGTTTAAAGAATGAGACATAGAATAAAAGGTAGAAAATTAGGTAGAACGGCTTCACATAGAGTTGCTACATTGCGAGCTCTTGCAACAGCGTTGATAAAACATAAAAAAATTAAAACTACGATTGCAAAAGCTAAACAAACTAGATTATTCGTTGAACCTTTAATAACTAAGGCAAAGAATGATACTGTGCATGCAAGAAGATTGGTAGCCAAAGATATTAAAGATAAAGAAGTTCTTAAAGAGCTTTTTGGTGAAGTTGCTCAAAAAATAGGTGATAGACCTGGTGGTTATACACGAATTGTTAAGTTAGGAAATAGAGTTGGTGATGCAGCTGAAATGGCAATTATTGAATTAGTAGATTATAATTTAGCTACTAAGAAAGCAAGAAGACCAAAGAAAAAAGTTGAAGAAACAGTTGAAGAAGTTGCAGCAACAGAAATTGAAGAAACTAAAGAAACTGTAGAAGAAGTAGCAGAAGAGAAAGAAGATAAAACTAAAGCTGTTGAATCTGATGATTTAACAAAAGTGGAAGGTATTGGTCCAAAAATATCACAAATTTTGATTGATGCTGGAATACCTACTTTTGCTAAACTTGCTGAAACTGAAGCTGATAAAGTTCGTGAAATTCTTGCTGAAGCTGGTAATAGATATAAATCTCATGATCCTGAAACATGGCCAAAACAAGCAAAAATGGCTGCTGAAGGAAAATGGGACGAGCTAAAAAAATGGCAAGATGAACTTGATGGTGGAAGATCTAAAGAGTAATTCTTCTTTATGAATAAAATTTTAAGAGCAGCTTTTTAGCTGCTCTTTTTGTATATGCTAGATTTAAATATAATATTTCGAGAATGATAAAAGCTTATTTTTCTTAATACCTTTACCAATCGACTCAGAACCAAATTCATTCAGTTTGCAATATCTGTGTAGCTGTGTAATATCTATCTCTCACTTAACGAGAAATGGTTTTCACAAACTGGAAAGTCTGTGCTACAAAAGAAAAATAATAAAATGTAGTTAAGTACGTGCAAAGCTAAGTAATCTGATTGCATCAAGGAAAAAGTAACTCAGCCTTTCCAGGCTGAGGCGATAACAAATTTTTGCAATTAAAAAACAAACACAGACCAGAAAGTCTATGCTACTATTTTTTATTAAGTTTAATATTTAGAAAAAAATAATCTAAATATTTATCCAAATAAATTCCAAGATAATAAGATAGATTCATTAAGTAGAATCTCTTTTTTTTAGGGGGTTTGCAGCATTAAGGGCTATTTTTTCAAGTATGGCTTTAATTTAGTAACTTGTTGTTTTGACAATTTATCTGGCACCACGTAAAATAAGAGATCACTATAAAGTACTAAATCATTCTAAATACATTTAAATGTATACTTTTTATGTGAGAGGATAAGCTTTTTTCAAAATAAAGAAGTAGAAGACTTTTAAATAATTTTCAACAAATAGATTAAAAAAAATACTTAAAGCAACTTTTGGTAAATTAATCTGTCTTTAAAAAACAAAATAGTTTGAATACTAATAACGATAGAATAATAGAATGGTTTTGGTATTAAAAATACAATTAAGAGACTTGTTTTGAGAACGTTAAGTTACATATTGATACTGACTTTAATATTTCAATTAGGTTGTACTAATAGCAACGAAGATAAGAACAATATTAAAAACAATAACAAAATTGAAAAGAATAATAAGGTTAAAAGCAATGATGAAAATGAAAAATATACGTTAAAATTTGGAAGAAAAAGTATAGATATAGAGTTCAATTTCAATAAACTTGATAAAAGTACTGAGAGAATATTTAAAAATGTTGCATTTAAATCGTTGTTCCACATTGGTGGCATAATGGATACGATTTTTAATATGCCTATTGGTGTAAGAATAGATGATAAACATAATATATATGTCTTAGATGAACTTGATAAATCAGTTAAAAAATTTAGTAAAACGGGGAAATTCTTAGGGAAGTTTGGTAGAACTGGTAGAGGACCGGGTGAATTTCTTTTTGCACAGGGATTTGATGTAGATAACAATGGTAAGATTGTTATTGCAGACCCCAATAATAAT
>PDWI01000075.1_pt1 | contig 125074 bp, 104 predicted proteins | sample 1430891 | NCBI WGS metagenome assembly PDWI01 (sample SAMN01162508, study PRJNA174530) | Oral metagenome, whole genome shotgun sequencing project. | biome: Marine environment; feature: Marine mammal; material: Swab sample of the gingival sulcus; isolation source: swab sample of gingival sulcus...
TTGTTCGGGTTCAAAATATGAAAACATAAAAGACTATTTTATAGACAGATATACGGAATCGTCAAGAAGTTATTTGCAATTAATGAAAGATAAATATCCGCAAGTCAATAAAGAGATTTCAGATTTTTTTATCCATACGGCTGCAGCATGGTGGATACAAATAGTATCGGAAATTGTATCGCATAATTTGAATGAAAAGGAAATATTATTATTCTTAAAAGAATATATGACCTTTGGCTCAGGTGGTTGGCAACGATTGATGAAATTGTAATTTGCGATTAGTGGACATATATTTTTTTGAACAAAAATAGAACGATGTTCTTTATTGATATGGTGTCCTTGTGGTCAAATACTAAAGGAATAAAGTTGGGAATAAATAGAATACTATGTTGCACTATGCGATCAAGATTTTAATTACGGCCATAATAATAGTAGTGGTTTCGGAAATAGGAAAACGTAATTCCGTAATGGCGGCAATTATAGCATCACTGCCCCTAACCACGATGTTGGCATTGATTTGGTTGTATATAGATACAAAAGACCTAACAAAAGTAAGTGCTTTATCATGGAATGTGATGATAGCGATAGTACCAAGTTTTATATTCCTTATATCACTTCCTTTACTTATAAAGGCCGGATTGAATTTTTGGCTTGCATTGGTAATTTCAGCAATACTTACTTTTTTGGGATATTGGGTGTACGTAAATGTTTTTAAAATAATGTGAAATCAGTGAATGGCCGAAGGCTAATAGCTAAAAACCATAAAATATGAAAGTACAAAAAATAAACAACAAATTCCGAAAACTCGGAGAGTTCCAGATGAAAAACAGATGGTTGCTGATAATCATTGCCATCATTTTTACAGTTGTGGGCATTGCAGGATTACAACACCTTCAACCGCATAATTCACGTGAATCGTGGTTTATGGAGGACGACCAAATTGAAATCAATACCAAAAAATTTGAAGCACAATTTGGGAATAACGATAATATTATGGTGTTGGTGAAAGCCGAAGATGTGTTTGCTCCCGAAGTGTTGAAAATGATGAAACGCTTGGGCAATGAACTCTTGGACAGCATTCCTTATGCCAATGAGGTAACCTCTTTGGTAGATATGGAAATATCCGTAGGTACGGAAGAAGGCATTCAAGTGATCAATCCTTTTGAGAATGGCATACCCGAAGACCCTGCCGAACTGGAGCGTATTCGTGAGCTGGTATTATCCCGAAAGGCATTAGCCAACAAAATCGTATCCGACGATTGCACCGAAACCATTTTAATGCTATCGCTCAACGAGTTTCCACCCGAAGCGGTTTGGAGCAAAGAGACAACCTTAGACCCTATTTTTCAGGCAGGTGAGCCGGCTGTACGTATTTTGAATGCCGAACGATACAAAAGTGACAAATATGAGCTTAAACCTGCCGGAATGCCTTATACCGAAACCGAAGAGCGTGACTTTTTCGGTCCCGAAATGCAAAAACGAATAGGTATCATATTCGCATCTATGATTATTTTATTAATCATTATGGTACGTTCGTTTAAAGGCGTGATAGCACCTGTGTTCACAATCTTTGTGGCAGGTATGTCCGTGTTTGGATTTATGGGCTGGCTGGGCATTGGTTACGACCAAAATATGGTTATGCTGCCTGCACTGCTGCTTATAGCCTTGTCTGTAGCCTACTCCATTCACTTAATCAATGCTTTTAAACGGTTTTTCAGGCAAACCGGAAACCGAAAGGAAGCAGCCATATCGGCTGTGGAAGAAACGGGATGGCCACTCTTGTTTACCGCTATCACAACCATTGGCTCGGTAGTGTCGTTTGCAACCGTTGGTATTCCCACTATTACTTGGGTTGGATTATCCTGCGGGGCATCAGTATTAGCCAATTACCTGTTTGTTATTGTGTTATTGCCCATCATTTTAAGCTTTGGCAAGAATAGAGAAGTGCAACAAAAAATTGCAAAAAAGAAAAAACTATTGGATACCTTTTTGTTAGGCATGGGGCATTGGGTGGTCAGAAGCAAAAAATCCATCTTAATTGTATATACATTGGTTGTAGTAGCTTTAATTCCGGCTTTGTTTAAAGTATATGTAGATATGGATGTTTTTGAAGGGATGGGCAGAAAAATACCTTACATAAACAGAGTATATCATATTGCACATTCCCAATTGGGTTCTTATATGTCTTACAATGTATCCATTGATTTTAAAGAGCCGGATGCCATTAAGTCGCCTGAAGTGCTTAAGAATTTAGATGTTTTCGTAGATTCTATCAGTCGTTTTGAGTTGACCAAAAAAGTAAAGAACAACTCTTCGGTATTTTCTATTTTGGATATTATAAAAGAGATGAACCAGACCTTGCATAGTGATAATACTAAATACCATAGCATACCCAATACACGCGAGGAAATTGCCCAAATATTACTGCTGTATGAAATGTCCGGAGGTACAAAGTCTTTTAATTGGATAGATGAGGAGTATTCGATGATGCGTGTGCAAGTACCCATGTATAAGTTTCAGGCCAAAGAAATCGTAAATGAATTAGATGATGTAAAACGCATTAGTAAAAAGTTGTTTCCAAATGCTACCACAACCATAGTAGGTAGTGCTGCTCAATTTAGTGTCATAGGACAAAAAGTAGTGGCAGGAGAGTTAAAATCGGTCATGATATCTTTAATTATCATTAGTATTTTATTGATATTGGTATTTGCCAGCATACAAACAGGCTTGATAGGTTTGATTCCTAACTTGGCACCCATGTTGGTTATAGGGGCGTATTTGGGTTATTTGGATGTGCCGTTAAATATGATGACGATGACCATTATTCCCATGATGCTGGGTATAGCAGTGGACGACACCATTCACTTTATCAACAGCATAAAGTATGAATTTGAGAAATGCGGTAATTATAAGCAAGCAACCTTGACTGCTTTTGCAACCGTAGGTCGCTCGTTATTGATGACAACTATTGTTTTGGCAGTTAGCTTTGCCACTTATATGCTTTCGCCAGTAAAAATGATAGCGAATATAGGATTGTTAGCCTCAATAGGATTGCTTGCCGCCTTAATTACGGACTTTTTAATTACCCCGGCTTTGATGATTATGATGAAACCGTTTGGGAAGGAAAACAGCCTTTAGCTATTACCTTTGGCTATCCCATAAAACCAAAAGCTAACAGCTAACATCAAAACAAACAATTTAATGAACAAGAATACAACATAATAATATATAACTCGCTAATAGCTAATAGCCAAAGGCCAACAGCTAAAAGCATAAAAATCAAATAAAATGAAAATCAAATTAATTACAGTAGCAGTTGCCATAATGACAGCATGTGTAACATTTGCACAAACAGGACGGGAAATAATGCTAAAAGCCGAAAACCGTCCGGAAGCGAAAACCAATGAATCGGAAATTACCTTGAGAATCATCAATAAACGAGGCAAGGAACGTGTTCGTAAACTCAAATCCTATTCAATGGATGTGGGTAAGGATAAAAAGACCTTGATGTTTTTTGAATATCCCGGTGATGTAAAAGGTACCGGATTCCTTACCTGGGATTACGACCAAATTGGTAAGGACGATGACAAATGGTTGTACCTGCCTGCCATGAAGAAAACCCGTCGTATCAGCGGGTCTTCAGCCAAGAAGGACTACTTTATGGGTACCGATTTTACTTATGATGATATGGGCGACCGTAATATTGATGAAGATACGCACAAATTATTGGGCGAGGAAACCATCAACGGCCATAAATGCTGGAAAGTAGAATCCACTTCTAAAGATAAGCGGGATATTTTCTCCAAGAAAATCATTTGGTTACGACAGGATATTTTTATCCCTGAAAAAGTAGATTTTTATGATCGTATGGGAAAATTGCATCGCCAAATGGTTATAGGAAAAGTAGAAAAAAGCAACGATTATTGGGTAATCACAAAGATGAATATGACCAATGTACAAACCAATCACAAAACCATTATAGAGTTTGATAATATGTCATTGGATATCCCTATGGACGACGAAAAATTTACTGTACAAACACTTGAAAAAGGAAGAATGTGATTTTTGGCTGTTGGCTTTTAGCTTTTAGCAAGTGATACGCAACAAATCGCCAACAGCCAATAGCCAAAACCCAACAAAATGAAACTACACACCATCATAATCATCTTACTGTTGCCGGTAATGGCGTTGTCGCAGACAGAAGAGAGCAAATTACAGATAAACGGATTTGTAGATACGTATCATGCGGTACGGATAAAATCGCCCAATGATTTTATGAGTTCGCGAACTCGTTTTAGGGGCGAATTGCAAAAAGCCTTTGGTAAATCCTCAATGTTCGTGTCGTTTAACTTAAATCAAAACAGTATTTTAAAAAAGTTAAACGGATTTGAATTGCGGGAAGCCTATTTTGATTATATGGCGGAACATTGGGGTTTACGAGCCGGCAGGCAATTGATTATCTGGGGAGCAGCAGATGGTCTGCGTATTACCGATTTGGTGTCGCCTATGGATTTAAGAGAATTTTTGGCACGCGACTATGATGATATCCGTATGCCCGTTGAGGCCTTGAAATTCAGATATTTCAAAGGAGCAATGAAATTGGAATTGGTGTTTGTTCCGGCTTTTAAAGGTTTTGTATTGCCAACAAACCCTAAAAATCCCTGGGCTATACCTATATCCGCCCCTCCTGATATGCAGCTCATAATGTTGCCCGAACAAAACCCTGATTTTACATTAAAGAACAGTGAGTTCGGCGGACGTTTAACGTTTAATTTACCCGGTATTGACTTTTCGTTGGCAACACTGCATACCCACGATAAAATGCCTGTTTTTATGACAAATATACAAGCTGATAGTATGGTGGTTACACCTGAATACCATAGAATGACCTTTGTGGGCGGTGATTTTTCAAAACCTCTGGGGCAGTTTGTTGTTCGCGGAGAGGTGGCCTTTAATATCAATAAACATTTGCCAACCCAACAAATTCCAACAGTACTACAAAAACATAATACCGTTAATGCTTTATTGGGTATGGACTGGTTCGCACCCAAAGAATGGATGCTTGGTTTACAAGTGTCCAATGATGCTGTATTAAACTATAAAAAAGAATTGCTTCAAGAGAAAAACACAAGTCTTCTAACGTTTAATATATCTAAAAATACACTCAACAGCACATTGAAATTATCCGATTTTATGTATACCGATTTAAACAATGGTAGTTTTTTTAATCGTTTTTCGGCGGATTATTCATTGAGTGACCAAATCCATTTACTGGTCGGTTACGACCATTTTGAAGGTGACAAAGGCATGTTTGGCGTTTATAAAAACAATTCTGAGGTGTGGATAAAAGCAAAATATAGTTTTTGAAGAAACCCTATTTGACATTTGTAGGCTCCGTATCGATCTGTTCATGGACCTTAACCGATAGCCAAAAAGGGTTTGATTTCCTGAAGCTTGCCCCGAAATAACAAAAATTTTTCCGGAAGCATACCTCGTACCCTTAGGTCGGGGTTGTTGGTTATTGTTGTCTTCTTCTTGTCCTTGGGGAAACACCGAATTTACGCTTAAATGCAGTACAGAAGTGTGGGGTATAGTCGTAGCCACATTGTAATGCTACTTCTGCGATCGTTCCGGAAAACGGCCATTTCATTTTATGTAACGTAACATAATTCTATGCTCAAATCATTATAATCCGTAACCAATCGGAAAATCTCAAATGCGGGTATTTATCATGTATTTGGTTAAAAATGCACTTTTTTTTAAAAATCTAACATTATAACAGGACATATTTTCGTAATTTCAATTCAAGTAATTGTCAAAAATGCTCCTAGCCTGTTAGGTCTGGAGATGAGGGTTGGGTAGCCGTGAGTGATCCTTATGGGATTTGTCAGATTCCGTATGGACTGTTACGATCCATGAGCACACAGGATTTGATAGAAACCTGTTTGGATTACCCTTTATTAGGTGTAATTTATGCCTAAGATGATCTTCAGGGCGGATTCAATAGGCTTAAAGAAAAAAATAATGGTTTTAGAGAGTTATTGCGCAGGGCGGATTCAGGAAGAGAATCAATTAAAATGTACCCTAAGAATGTCGACCCAAAATGATCCGAAGAAGAAAAAGGGCTTTTTGCATTCGAATTCGACTATATTGAAACTATTCTTGCCCAAAAAGATCAATCGAACTTATCCCAAAGCGAAAAAAAAGGAGTTAGTCGCTATAGGGGAAAATCGCAACACAAAGAAATTTTTGGTCAGGGCATGGCAACATCTGTTTGGGTCATGGCAAGATCTCTTGATAATGTGGCAACAGCAAAAGATGAGGACAGTGATAGTGATAGAGTGACTGCTGAATATGCGTTATTCGAATACGGTGTCGTTACTGACCCAAATATCATAAAAAGTGTTATCAATTAGGCTAAGGCATTTGTTAAATGAAAAGATATAAATTGATTTTTTTGGGTATTGTTCAACTCTTTGTGTCCTGCAATGAAAGCGACGAAAGTAATTGCGTCCAGTTTTTGCCGGAACCTACGGACAGATATGAATTCCCGATTAAACCTGGATCTGAAGAATGGATTGGGTATTCGGCACAACAACAAATCGACGCCCTCCAGATTCCAATTGAAATATTGGAAAACATGTCCACCAAAGGCATGGTCGAAACTTGTATGGCCTATCCGCTTTTTTCGACTATGTCGGCATTCGACAGTCCACAAAAAGGTCTGGAAAGACAAATTGGGAATTTTAACGGCCTACAGTTTTTAGAAAGAAGAAACGATGCGTCCAGGATGTTGTCCATACGTTTCAGCAGAATGGGGCTGGATTGCCCTCCTGAAGATATTCTGGAAAAAGGGCTATACGGTCTGGACCTTATACATATTACCATGTTATTGGCCCAACCGGTTTATATAGACAAGCTGGATTCTAGTGGTAAAAGGCAACTTTTAGAGGAAGCGATGAAAAAATATGAAGGATATTTATTGGACCTTGAATCCTGGGGAGTTTATTTGGCATCGGTGGATGCGGTGCTTATTTCCAGGATAATGATTCAAGATGGATATGAACCCTTTCTAATGGAAGTCCAAAACAACCAAGCATTGGCAGACTTTATCGATACGGCCAATTTAGGAAAAAACCTAGAATTGTTGAATAAGATCATCGAATATGCAAATAACTACTAAATCATATTTGTGGCCAGTGTTTAGGTTAAGATTACCCACTGGGCCGATATTGTTTTGTCAAGCTGAAAAGCCATTACGGACAGCATCAGTTTGATTATGGACCCATCGGGTGTGACCGCATTGATATGCCTTGGCATTAATGCGCATATTTGGCTTATCGAGGTCTCCATTCTTTTTCTTGTATGTTCCTTGATGAAGGCTACTGCTGGAACATCTTTCCGTTCAAGGTTCTTTTTCCTGCCTGTCATCAGCATAGGGGACCAGGATAAGTGCAAATTCTGCAACCTGTGTTTCCCTGTATAAGGATAAGGTATTTTTCGGTTTGGCAACGGATGAGGTAAAGGTTTCTATGTTTATGACCCTGCCACGGATAAAATGAGTGGCAATGCAGTGGTAAATTTCGATGGTTATCCTTATTTCGGTCTTTATGTAGGGCATAAGTATAATCGATAGATGGTAAGACCGCCCCATTCCAATGAATGGGGTGGTTTCTATTGTGCTATACATGTGTTGCCTATAACCCATTTGGATGGTATGGACTCAATAAAGGGGCTCTTTTCCCAAAGAGATCGGCAAAAACCACAGTGTATGGACCAACATAAAAAAGGATGTCTATAGGAAAGGGTCAATAGCTATAAAAAATAAACAGATGGATAATTTAATAAAGTCATTACACTTTTATATTTTTGCACTTTCTAAAGGAAATATTTATATCAGGTCATTGAACATTTTCGGTTAACTTTAACAGATGAGGTCCCTAAAACATAACATTATATGCCATTTATAGAAGAAAGCGATTTACTCGAATTGCATAAGGATATAGACAAGGCGCAAATTATAAACGAGCGTCTTTTAGATCAAATAAAGATAAAGAACAAAGAGCTCAAAAGAAGCAGGATACAACGTAATCTTTTGGCTGTGGTAACAGGCCTGTTCCTTATAGGGACATTTGGGATAACCACCTACACCGCCGGTTTAAGTACTTCAAACAACCTAGAGAACAGGAATAACCTTTTGGTTTCTATCGATAGCCTGGAGGCCCATAAGGCACGTATAGACAATCTTAGACGGCAGAATGAGGAGTTGAGCTTGGTAAAGGAATTTTATTTGGCCAAGAGTTTCTTGGAAAAAGAGAAAATTTATTCTGTTCAGATAAAATCATTTGTCGATAATAATGTGACCTTGGCCTCAGAGGCCCTGACAAACACACTTTTTGTCAAGACCAATCCGTTTTATTCCTATTCGTTAGGTACTTTTGAAACCTTGCAGGAAGCCCAGAAATTCCGAAAGCAATTGGTTGATCTAGGGTTCAATGATGCCTTTGTGGCATCGTACAAGGAAGGTAAGCGAATACAAATAGAAGACCCCTACTAGATTGCCGAAATTAACAACTTGGATCAATGCTGCCCGATTACGGACACTTCCCCTTTCGATATCCGGTATTTTGGTGGGTACGGCCCTTGCCGATTTCTATGGTAGTGGCAGCCTTGGTATATTTATATTGGCGCTTTGTACGGCCATTGGTTTCCAGATAACATCGAATTTCGCCAATGATTACGGTGATGGGGTAAAGGGTGTCGATAATGATGGCCGAATAGGGCCTAAGCGTGTTCTTCAAAGTGGTTTGCTGACCCGTAAGGCACTCAAAAGGGGTGTTGTTATCTCTGTCATGGTCAATATTGTATTGGTGGTCGCATTGGTCTACCTCGCTTTTGGATTTGAAAATTTAGGATATATTTTTCTTTTTATGGCCTTGGGCACGTTCAGTATCTGGGCAGCTATAAAATATACCGTGGGAACATCGGCATATGGTTATCGGGGATTGGGGGACATTTTTGTTTTTATCTTCTTTGGATTGCTTGCCGTTCTGGGAACCATGTTCCTGTTCACTAAAAGTATCCCATGGCCAGCTGTGCTTCCTGCCATTTCCATAGGGGCCCTAAGCACAGGTGTTTTGAACTTGAACAACCTAAGGGACCACGAATCGGATAAGACTTCCAACAAGAACACCTTGGTAGTGCAAATGGGTTATGAAAAAGGGCTTGTCTACCATACTTGGCTGATAGGTTTGGGGTTGCTGGGCTTATTGGTTTTTGTTTTTTTGGAGTTCGAATGTTACTCCCAACTCCTTCCACTAATTGTTTTCATCCCGATTTTAGTACAGGTCAAGAGGGTACGGGGGATACATACCCCCTCATTTTTAGACCCTGAATTAAAGAAATTGGCCATCTGTATATTTTTACTTTCCATCTTGTTTTATTTGGGTAATAATATTTTTTGTAATTTTGCACGAACTTACTAAACCACGAATGTCTTGGAACAACCAATCAAAATATTGATCGTTGAGGATAATGTTATTATTGCCGACGATATGCAATCAATGCTTGAGGAAATAGGTTATGAGATTGTTGATAACGTCATAGTGTATGAGCAGGCTGAAAAAGTATTGAAAACCGAACAGGTCGATTTGGTTCTTATAGATATTATCTTGGCATCCGATAAGACAGGGATAGATTTGGGAAAACATATTCGCGAGAATTATGATATTCCTTTCATCTTTGTGACTTCCAACTCGGATAGGGCGACAGTGGAAAATGCCAAAACCGTAAAACCAAATGGCTATTTGGTAAAGCCGTTCGAACAACAGGATCTTTACACCTCTATTGAGATCGCACTTTCCAATTTCACATATGGAACCAATAAACAGGCCGACGTTGAAAATAAGACCAATGACGATGATGTGCCCATGTCCAATTCCGTACTCAAGGACTCTATTTTCGTAAAAAAGCAACATTTATATTACAGGATCCAATTTGAGGATATCCAATTCATCAAAGCCGATAATGTATATCTTGAAGTAAATACGGTTGACAAAAAGTTTTTGGTACGTTCGCCATTAAAGAATTACCTTGAGAAATTGCCCAAGAACAAGTTCTATAGGGCACATAAATCCTATATCGTCAATGTGGACCATATTGATGCCATCAATTCAAAGGATATCATGATCAACAATAACCTGATACCTATTAGTAAGGATTTTAAGGAATTCATTATTTCCGCAATGAACTCTTAACGGTATATCAAACCCTCACCACGGAAATAGCACGGTTCACATCATTAAGTTTCCCAAAGGGACCGGTTCTTCTATACTAGCCCTGTGATACGATATTATAAAAAAGTATTACCTCTTAAAAAAGTAAAGGATTTTTCATATAGTGTTCTCGTAAAAGGCCCTTTTTGGTTATATGGCCTTCTTTGACTTCTGATGTTCTGGGCCGCCCTTTTTTCCTACAAAAACTCCATGAAAGGTATCGAAAAGACGATGAAATATACGCAGATGTCCCGATTTGTCATTTCACAACATAAAAAGGTAATTTCACAACATAATTGTAGGGTCAAGGGACCTATACCATAATTTTATGGTTCAAATTAGTTTCCCCAAACTTACTTGATTACTGGGTTGGATCCAATGCCTTCCATAAGTAGTGGGCTGTGTTGTTTATAGTTCCATTTAGAGGCCGAAAGCCTAGTGTTTTGTTAAAATATGGCGCGATTTGTTAAACAGGTGCAATCACAGGTGTGAAATTTCGTTCTATCGATACGCTAATGTTATTATAGGATGATTTGATTTATAACAAAAAATTTATGAAACCAACTATTTCAGGACAGTTTGGTTTTTATCATATATGAAAAAGCTGCTCTGCGATTTTTTATTATTTAGTATCCTTTGCTTGTTTATGGCTACTAAGGCGATATCCCAAGACTCGGTTCCTTTGGTTGACGATGTCTATCTCAATTTCAAGAACCAAGGCCAAAATGCTGAAAGGTTTTCGTATTTCTTCGAGACCCCCAATAGATATAAACAGTATTCGGCCTATGATTGGTTGGATTCCATAAACCAATATCTAAACGAGGCCATAGGACAAAAAGATTCCACCGCCATTAGGGACTATATGTTGATGCAATCCCAAGTGTACTATGACCTTGGTGATTACGACAAGAGTTTGGCCATATCAAGTGAACTCTATGATATCAAGGATAAGCTAAGCCTTGATTTCAAGGGGAAGTTATTGGGATTGATGGACCAGAATTATTCAGAACTGGCACTCTATACGGAACAAATAGATATCCGTAAGGAAAAGAAAGAGCTTGGCCTTACCGATGATATCGTATTCTATGACATCTATTCCAATTTGGGCCTTCACCGAAAGGCGATGAAGGACTATATTATCGAAGTTCGGAAAACCTTTCCCGACGACGATGAGTTCAGTATGGCCAAATACCATAATAATATTGGTAATTATTTGCGATTGGATAATTCCCCATCGGTTGCACTCAATAAATACAGGGAGGCCAAGGGGCATTTAACGGTATACCTTAACAATGTTACCGTGGCCAAGACGGAAAACGAAACAATAAGTGCCAATAGCCTCATGGGGGTTATTGAAGGCAACATAGGCAAATGTCATTCCCAACTGGGACAGTATGAGGTTGCGATTCCCTTCCTTAAATCCGGTATAGAGAAAATCATGGAGAACAGTAAGGGGAAATACTCTTCCGATATTGCGGAAAACACCTTGGAAATCGCTAATTGCTATTTGCAATTGGAGGATTATGGAAAGGCGGTGGAATATTTGAGTCTTGACGTAAACCTAACGAAAACCGAACATACCCTCAAAAGAAACCGCTTGTTGGCGTCTTACTATGATAAAACCGGGGATTACCAAAATTCCGCAGCATACCTAAAACGCAATATGCATATTAGGGACTCTATTGATATTAATGAATCGGAACTAAGGACACAACAACTGGCTACCGTAATGGGAAGGGATTTGGCCAATACCCAAGCGATGTTCGAGGAACAGAAAAAAAGTTTGGAACAGCAACGTTTGGAAATGACGGCCCAAGATGAAAAGATAAGCCTTGTGTTCATTTCATTGGTGTTCACGCTTTTGGGTTTTGCAGGTCTTGTGTATGCGTATTTAAAGAGTATCAAGAACCAACGCTTGATCGCGGAACAAAAATATATCATCGAAAATTCACTGACCGAGAAAGATTCCTTATTGAAAGAGATCCACCATAGGGTAAAGAACAACCTTCAGATGGTCTCAAGTTTATTGAGCCTACAGACAAAGAACACACGTAGCAAAGCTGCGATAAAAGCCTTGGAGGAAGGGAAGAGTAGGGTAAAGGCCATGGCGTTGATACATCAGAAACTGTATCAGAATGACGATCTTTCCGTAATCGAGATGCAGGGTTATATCGAAAGTCTGATCAATAGTGTACAATCGGTTTATAAAAAGGGAGGACATAACATTAATATCACCATTGATGCCGAGGGGGTCGAGTTGGATATCGATCGGGCCATACCATTTGGATTGATATTGAATGAACTGGTTTCCAATTCATTCAAATATGCATTCCCGAATGATGAAGAGGATGGTAAGATCTACATCCATATTCGAAAAGTGAACGGAAAGGAAGGGTTCTTTGAATATACCGATAATGGAATCGGCCTACCTGAAGATACGGATATACGCGCCCAATCCTCTATGGGTATCCGTCTTATGAACCGTTTGGCCAATCAACTGCAGACCAGTTTGAATGTGGATAAAGTTCCAGAAGGTGTCCGCTTTTGGTTTAATTTTAAATAGGGTTCTGTAACTTTGGAGTACTAAATACCTCAAAAATGAAAATTACTTTCCTAGGTCATGCTTCACTTATGGTTGAAGCTGAAAATTTACGTATACTGGTGGATCCCTTTATTTCAGGAAATGAAAAGGCCTCCGGAAAAATCGATATCAAGGACCTAAATCCAGATTATATTCTCGTTACCCATGCACACCAAGACCATACCTTGGATGTGGAAGCCATCGCCAAGGCTTCTGGTGCCATTGTGGTGGGTAATTTCGAGATTGCGACATATTATGGGGCCAAGGGGGTAAAAGTGCACCCTATGAACCATGGGGGCAATTGGAAGTTCGATTTCGGAAACCTCAAATACGTGAATGCCATTCACACCTCTTCCTTTCCCGATGGGGCTTACGGGGGGCAGCCAGGTGGTTTTGTCCTCTCTTCCGAAGGAAAACACATCTATATTGCCGGTGATACGGCATTGACCATGGACATGAAGATCATTCCTATGACTACAACATTGGATCTGGCCATTCTTCCAATCGGGGACAATTTCACTATGGGAGTGGATGATGCGGTATTAGCCTCCGACTTTATAGAGTGCAACAACATATTGGGCTATCATTACGATACTTTTGGGTATATCGAAATAGACCATGCCAAGGCTATGGATAAATTCAAGAGTGCCGGCAAGAAATTACATTTGTTGGATATTGGGGAGGACATAGCTATCTAACCTGGCTCCTTAAAACGGCTTTGTGCAGTAATTTTGGGAAAAAGCGTTTGAGGTAAATGCCCCTTGTCTCTTTTTTGCCAATATAGGCTTCGAACTTTTTCCTTTCTATGGCCTTGATCATTTTTTTTGCGAAAACAACGACAGGAAGTCCGTTTTGGGTAGCCACATCGTCTTTTTTCTGTTGGCTTCCATTTGCGGTGAGGGCGTTTTTTGCAATATTGGTCTGTACAAATCCCGGGCAGATAAGGGTAACATCGACCCCGTCCCTTTCATGTTCCATCCGTAAAACATCAAAGAACCCGTGTAGGGCATGTTTGGAACCACAATAGCCAGACCGGTAGGGGGAACCGAATTTCCCCATTAAACTGGTGACCGTAACAAAATGTCCTTTATTCCTTTTAATGAAATAAGGCAGCAATGCCTTGGTAAGGGCAATGGTTCCCAGATAGTTGATATCGATCAATTTTCTGTAGACCTCGAATTCGGTATCGATGATCAAGGAACGCTGGCTAATACCGGCATTATTGATCAAGATGTCGATTTCGTTGAACAATGAGAGGGCTTTGGCCACTAGCTGGCCCATGGCATCAAAATCCCCTAGATCCAAAGGTAATATCCTCACTTGGTCTTTTTTGGCACAACTGTCCCTCACCTTTTGCAAGGCTCTTTCATCCCTGGCGGAAAGGATCAGTCTGCAATTTTTCCCCGCCAATTCATATGCCAAGGTCTCACCAATACCAGAAGAAGCCCCTGTAACCCAAACCACTTTACCTTCGATACTTTGCATTTATTTGGTTTTTAGACCTAAAATATAGTTAAATTTGGCGATGAACTCGTTTAAACTTTTTCGGCTTGCCAGAAAATTGCCGTTTTCCGCCCTATTTTTTGTCTTTTTTTACTTCCGTAGCCCTGCTATGCAACTTGAAAAAGCCTTCAATAGAACAAAAAAACCAGTGGTTTCCGCTTAAACCCAAAAAGTTCAAACGAGTTCAGTATCGGATGCAAGCTAAAGTAAAAAAATACACATTGGATTTTAAAAGGCCCAGCGGTACCTCCCGTGGGATCCTCAACCAAAAGGAAACCTGGTTCCTGGTCTTGGAACAAGAAGGTCGTTTTGGAATTGGGGAATGTGGCATGTTCAAAGGCCTTAGCTTTGATGATGTGCCTGGATATGAGGCCAAACTCCAATGGGTCTGTGACCATATAGAAAAGGGGTTGTCATATTTGTGGGAGGAATTAAGGGCATACCCGAGCATACAGTTCGGACTTGAACAGGCATTTTTGTCCCTGGAATCAGAGAATCCCTATGTGTTGTTTCCCTCGGCATTCACGTGCAAGGAAGCACCGATACCCATAAATGGACTCATTTGGATGGGGGATAAAGGATATATGTTGGAGCAGGTCCAGCAAAAATTGGAGGAAGGGTTTCGTTGCCTTAAAATGAAAATAGGGATTGACCTTCAATCCGAGATCTCCATTTTGGAGACTATTCGAAAAGAGTACCCCCAAGATCGGATTGAATTAAGGGTCGATGCCAATGGGGCATTTAAACCAGGGGAGGCGTTGGGTAGACTCACTGAATTGTCCAATTTTGGATTACATTCCATAGAACAGCCCATACGGCAAGGCAACACTATGGAAATGAAAGACCTGTGTGAAAAAAACCCTTTGCCCATTGCCCTCGATGAGGAATTGATCGGTGTTACCGATGTAACGAAAAAGGCGAATTTGCTACAAACCATAAAACCCCAGTACATTATTCTAAAGCCTACTTTGGTCGGTGGTTATAAAGGTAGTGGGGAATGGATCGAAATAGCCGAACGCATGGGGATTGGATGGTGGGTTACAAGTGCCTTGGAAAGTAATATAGGTTTGAATGCCATTGCCCAATGGACATACACCTTGAACAACACGATGCCCCAAGGGTTGGGGACGGGAGGCCTTTATACCAATAATTTCGAAAGTCCGCTCAAAGTAAAGAAAGGATATATTCATAGCCGTATGGATAAAGGTTGGCAGCCAAATTTAATAGATAGATTATGTATATAGAACAGGGATACAAAGGGAATTTGGGATTATGGAAATACTGGGTTCCTATTTTAGGGTTTTCGGCAATGATGGTGGTCAATTATATTATGACCATCAATTCACCGGTAGATGCAGATGTGATGATAGCCGATATTATCGATAAAATAGGGCTTAACGCATTTTTTGTTTTAGCTATCGCCCCGCTGGTGGCAGGGTTTTTCATTATCCTTGGATGGGTGTATTTGGTCCACGGGCAGTCTATTGTCTCTTTGACGACTTCCCGTAAAAAGGTCGACTGGAAACGTGTTATGTTCTCCTTTTTACTTTGGGGGGGTATAACGACCCTAATGATGTTGGCGGATATCATGATGTCACCCGATGATTATGTCCTTAATTTCAAACCAGTGCCTTTTTTGATATTGTTGGTTATGGCCATAGCCCTAGTGCCCCTACAGACTAGTTTTGAGGAGTATATGTTTCGTGGCCATTTGATGCAGGGCCTGGGGATCATGGCAAGGAACAGATGGGTGCCTTTGGTGGTCACCTCGGTTCTTTTTGGGATTATGCATGCCGCTAATCCCGAAGTAGGCAAAATAGGGTACGGTATTATGGTGTTTTATATCGGGACAGGGTTCTTTTTGGGGATTTTGACCCTGATGGATGAGGGACTTGAACTGGCACTTGGCTTTCATGCTGCGAACAACCTGACAGCAGCATTGTTGGTAACGGCTGATTGGACGGCTTTTCAGACCAATTCAATTTACAAGGACGTGTCACAGCCTACCTTGGGGTGGGATATTTTTATTCCCGTATTGGTCATCTACCCACTACTTTTATTGGTCTTTTCCAAAAAATACGGTTGGACCAACTGGAAAGAAAGACTTACAGGAAAAGTAATGGGTAAGGACATTTTTATCGCACAGAATACAAAAGAATAGGATATATGGATATTATTCATCCAAGATTCAAATTGAATGGCATATCGATCACTTACCACGACTTGTATGAGGTGGGCTATAGTTTGATCAAGGAAGGGGAGCCATATCAAGTGACCTTGGGGGGATTCATATTGGATTGGATCGATAAAGAGGATTTTATCACTGTAAAAACTTCGGGGTCAACAGGAACACCGAAGAATATCCGTTTGGGGAAACAGCATATGGTCAATTCGGCCTTGGCAACTGGGGATTATTTTGATCTTTATGAAGGGGACAAGGCCTTACTTTGCCTTCCGGGCGATTATATTGCTGGGAAAATGATGTTGGTCAGGGCCATGGTCTTAGGTTTGGATCTTGATTGGGTGCCACCTTCCTCAGACCCTTTGAGGTTTCTTGACCACTGTTATGATTTTTGTGCCATGGTCCCTGTACAACTGGAAAATTCCTTGGATCGGGTCAACCATATCAAAACCTTGATCGTCGGTGGAGCCCCACTTTCGGAAGACCTTAAAACAAAGGTTCAGGATAAGACCACTAATATTTTCGAAACCTATGGGATGACGGAGACCATTACCCATATAGCCGTGAGGAAGGTAAACCAAGATAGGGGTGTCAGTTCAAACAAGGAAAGGGACCATTTCACAACGCTTCCAAATATTACTATTGAAAAAGACGAAAGGGACTGCCTTGTGATCAACGCCCCAGACCTGGATGCAGCACCTATAGTCACTAATGATATAGTAGACCTGATATCGGATAATGAATTCGAATTACTGGGAAGGTATGACAATATAATCAATTCCGGGGGTATTAAATTGGTGCCAGAGCAGATCGAACGTAAACTCGCCCCGATCCTCAAAGGTAGATTCTTTGTCACGGGAATCCCTGATACGGAATTCGGACAAAAAGTAACGCTCATAGTTGAAGGTAAGCCAAGGAAGGCTGGACTTTTAGAAGGGATAAAAGCTTTGGAGGGTCTTGGGAAATATGAAGTCCCTAGGGCGATAGTCTATATCCCTAAATTCGTTGAGGTTCAAAATGGCAAGGTTTCCAGAAAAGACACCCTTGCCACGATCAAAAGTCTTGACCGTGAATAAAGTTTGTGTTTTCGGGGAACTTCCTGGATAGGGTATTCGCTATCGAAGGGAATACCACAGCGATTGTTCAGGAACGGAAAATGCGTTTCCGAAAATATTTTGGTCAAACCTGTAACACACCCATGTTAAAAGGCTTTTCCATAGGTGCATGGTTTGCTGCCTCGATTCCCATTGATATCCATTTGCGGGTGTCCAAGGGGTCTATAATGGCATCTGTCCATAATCTTGCAGCGGCATAATACGGTGAGACCTGGTTGTCATAACGTTCTTTTATTTTGCTGAATAGGGCCTCTTCCTTTTCCTTGGTGATCGTTTCCCCCTTTTTCTTTAAAGAGGCTTTTTCTATCTGTAACAAAACCTTGGCAGCCGAATTGCCACTCATAACGGCAAGCTCGGCACTGGGCCACGCCACGATCAATCTTGGGTCATATGCCTTTCCGCACATGGCATAATTGCCCGCCCCATAGCTGTTGCCGATAATGATCGTGAACTTGGGTACGACAGAGTTGCTTACGGCGTTCACCATTTTGGCCCCATCCTTGATAATGCCCCCTTGTTCACTTTTACTGCCTACCATAAACCCGGTGACATCCTGTAGAAAGACCAATGGAATCTTCTTCTGGTTGCAATTGGCGATAAAACGTGTGGCCTTATCCGCGGAATCCGAATAGATAACTCCCCCGAACTGCATTTCCCCCTTAGCTGTCTTGACCACTTTTCGTTGGTTGGCGACAATGCCTACGGCCCACCCATCGATCCGTGCGTAGCCTGTTAATATGGTTTTACCATAACCGGCCTTATATTCCTCGAATTCCGAATTGTCGACCAATCTACCGATTATCTCTCCCATGTCGTATTGGTCCGTTCTGGAGCCGGGAATGATTCCGTAGATGTCCTCAACGTTTTTCTTAGGTTTATGGGCGGGTTTGCGATTGAATCCGGCTTTGTCAAACCCCCCGATCTTATCCATGATATTTTTGATCTTGTCCAAGGCATCCTTGTCATCCTTGGCCTTATAATCGGTCACGCCACTTATTTCGCTATGGGTCGTTGCGCCACCTAAGGATTCGTTATCGATTTCCTCGCCAATAGCCGCCTTTACCAAATAACTTCCGGCAAGGAAAATACTACCCGTTTTATCAACGATCAAAGCCTCATCGCTCATAATGGGCAAGTAGGCGCCACCGGCAACACAACTACCCATGACGGCCGCGATCTGGGTAATCCCCATACTGCTCATAATAGCATTGTTCCTGAAGATGCGGCCAAAATGTTCTTTGTCCGGGAAGATTTCGTCCTGCATGGGTAGGAATACCCCGGCACTATCGACCAGGTAGATGATGGGTAATCTGTTTTCCATGGCAATTTCCTGGGCGCGAAGGTTTTTCTTTCCGGTAATCGGAAACCAGGCTCCGGCCTTTACCGTGGCGTCATTGGCCACTACGATACATTGTTTGCCCTGCACATGGCCTATTTTTACGACCACTCCGCCCGAAGGGCAACCACCATGTTCACCATACATATCCTTACCTGCGAATGCACCGATTTCCACACTGTTCCCGTCATCATCCAATAAATAGGCAATACGTTCCCGGGCGGTCAGCTTCCCTTGGGCGTGTTGCCTCTCGATCCGGGATTTCCCCCCGCCCAATTTCACTTGGGCCAGCAATTTTCTTAACTGGGATAATTTTAACTTGTTCTGATCTTCGTTTTTGTTGAACTTGATGTCCATGAATATTGTGTTTGTTAAATGTTAGGTTAAAGATAAGGAGTAAAATTGATTACTTTTGGGTATAATGTAAAATGAATATGGAACAAAAGATACGATGGGGAATTATAGGTTTAGGGAGAATTGCCCATAAATTCGCCAGTGACCTCAATTTGGTAGATGGATCGGAAATTACCGCGGTCGCCTCAAGAAGTATGGACAAGGCAAAAGTATTTGCCGAACAACACCAGGCAAAATATGCCTTTGGGTCGTACCAGGCATTATTTGAGTGTGGGGAAGTGGATGTGGTTTACATTGCCACGCCACATACGGGGCATAAGGAATGGAGTATTAAGGCCATGAACCATGGCAAACATGTTCTTTGTGAGAAACCGATGGGAATGGACCGCTCGGATGTGGAAGAGATGTTGTCAGTTGCAGGGAAGAATCAGGTCTTTCTTATGGAGGCACTTTGGTCACGCTTTAATCCTTCGATCAAGAAGGTCAAGGCTATGGTTGACGCGGGGGAGATAGGTGAGGTAGGTTATTTGCATGCCGATTTTGCATTCTACGCTTTGGACAGACCAGAGGAAGGTCGGTTGTTGAACCCCGATCTGGGAGGCGGTTCTTTGTTGGATATTGGAATATATCCCATTTTCCTTTCCTATTTGTTATTAGGGATGCCAGAGGCCATAAAAGCATCTTCCAGATTCTATAAGACGGGGGTAGAGATACAAACATCCTTGATATTCGATTACCCTAAGGCACAAGCCATTTTATATAGTGGGTTTACTTCCTATTCTAAAATGGAAGCGGAAATCTCAGGAAGTAAAGGGGCTATATTGATCAATGGTCAATGGCATGCCGCACAGGGGTATTGTTTGGAAATGGAGGGGCATGTCATCAATGATGTTGGGTTGCCTACATCCGGAAATGGATATACTTATGAAATAGAGGAAGTTAATTCCTGTCTACAAAAAGGAAAGTTGCAAAGTGGCCTGTGGACACATCAAAACAGTTTGGATTTGGCCGAATTGTTGGAAACCATTAGGGTCCAAAACGGAATCAAGTTTCCTTTTGAGTGATAAAATTGGGGTCTTTACGTTTTTTTTCACCTAAAAAACACGATATTTGGAATTACCAAAAACCAAACTGATTTAAAAATGAATAAAAATACTGTATTAGCTTGGGCCACCTTTATCATGATATTTGTTGGCCTGGCACTTATAGCTTTAGGTGCTTTTAGATATGACGAAGTGGCAGGATGGGGATTCGCATCGGTAGGTCTTGGTTTTTTTGCCATTGCCTGGGTCTTTAATGCCCTTAAGGGTCGGGTCTGACCGTTCATCCACATTATTCAATAATTTAATACCCAATATCAAATGTCTGACGACAAGAAGGTTATCTTCTCAATGTCCGGGGTTACCAAAACGTATAAAAATGCGAACACCCCGGTTTTGAAAAATATTTACCTAAGTTTTTTCTATGGTGCCAAGATCGGTATTCTAGGATTGAACGGCTCAGGTAAATCCACTTTATTGCGCATTATTGCAGGTCTTGATAAGAATTACCAAGGCGATGTGGTTTTCTCCCCAGGTTATAATGTGGGGTACTTGGAACAGGAACCTAAATTGGATGGGGACAAGACGGTCCTTGAGGTTGTTAGGGAAGGTGCTGCCGAAACGGTAGCGGTTTTGGACGAATACAACAAGATCAATGATATGTTCGGTCTGCCCGAAGTGTATGAGGATGCGGATAGGATGCAAAAACTCATGGATCGGCAGATGGTGCTTCAAGATCAGATCGATGCCACCAATGCATGGGAGCTAGATACAAAGTTGGAAATTGCCATGGATGCACTTCGAACCCCTGAACCGGACAAAAAGATCGGGGTGCTTTCCGGAGGCGAAAGAAGACGTGTAGCACTTTGTAGGCTTCTATTGCAAGAACCGGAGATACTTCTTTTGGATGAACCTACCAACCATTTGGATGCCGAATCCGTACATTGGTTGGAACACCATTTGGCACAATATAAGGGTACGGTAATCGCCGTGACCCATGACCGTTATTTTTTGGATAATGTCGCAGGTTGGATTTTGGAACTGGACCGGGGCGAAGGTATACCATGGAAAGGAAACTATTCCAGTTGGTTGGACCAGAAGTCCAAACGAATGGCCCAAGAGAGCAAGTCCGCATCAAAACACCAAAAGACCTTGGAACGGGAATTGGAATGGGTACGGCAAGGGGCCAAGGGAAGGCAGACCAAGCAAAAGGCGCGTTTAAGGAACTATGACAAGCTCATGAGCCAAGACCAAAAACTGCTCGATGAGAAATTGGAAATATATATCCCCAATGGCCCACGTTTAGGAACCAATGTAATCGAAGCGATAGGGGTAAGCAAGGCTTATGGCGATAAGTTGCTCTACGAGGATTTGAACTTTAGACTGCCCCAGGCGGGCATCGTCGGTGTTATTGGTCCGAACGGGGCCGGTAAGACGACGGTTTTCAGAATGATAATGGGAGAGGAAACCCCGGACAAGGGTGAGTTCATTGTAGGGGATACTGCCAAGATCGCCTATGTGGACCAAAGTCATTCCAATATAGATTCCGATAAAACAATATGGCAGAATTTCAGTGATGGGCAGGAGTTGGTCATGATGGGCGGAAGACAGGTAAACTCAAGGGCCTATTTGAGCCGATTCAATTTTTCGGGTAGTGAGCAGAACAAAAAGGTGAGTATGCTTTCCGGGGGAGAGCGTAACCGTTTGCATTTGGCCATGACCTTAAAGGAAGAAGGGAACGTACTGCTTTTGGATGAACCTACCAATGATTTGGACGTGAATACCTTGCGTGCCTTGGAAGAAGGTTTGGAGAACTTTGCGGGTTGTGCCGTGGTCATTTCCCATGATAGGTGGTTCCTGGATCGTATATGTACCCATATTCTCGCTTTTGAAGGGGATTCCCAAGTATATTTCTTTGAAGGTTCATTCTCTGATTATGAGGAGAACAAGAAAAAACGTTTGGGAGGTGACCTGGTTCCAAAACGTATTAAATATAAGAAATTGATACGATAGGATATCGATTTGTCCCAATGGGATGTTTCATCCAGAAACCGTCAGTACCCATACTTTTTGTGGCTGGTGGTCTTGTTTTGTTTTTCTGTTTCGTAGGAACGCCCGACGTTTTTATGGGTCGGGGTCTGGTTGGCCCCACAGCTGAATGGGGTCCATAAGGGAGGTGGGTATTCCCTAAGATCCTGAATATTAGGGTTTACGGCAACTGATTAAAGATGAAACCATCTAAAGTACACTTCTTGTTAATTATATTCGGTAACAAATATAACCCCCTTCCTTATTGTAAGGGTTTGTTGTGGCCCTGTACCGATGTCATACAATAATCCATTAATAATCCATGCCCTCAAAAACCAGGTGTTTAGGAGACTTATTGTGTCTTGGATGTTGATTTTTTTCAATCTATAAAAGTCCAATCCGAAAATTGAACCGTATATAGGAAAACGAACAAACACTTTTATCGAATAAAAGTTTAATTAATTTATGGATTATGACTGAGACAAAGAATAATAATGGATTGAAAGTATTGGCAGGTTTGCTGGGAGTTGTACTTTTAGGTGTGATCATTTACACTGTGAGTCTTTACCAAGAAAAGAAAAAGACCGAGTCTGTACTTACAAGGGAGAAAGAATTGGTTATGGAGGATCTGAATAGCCTAAAGTCCGAATACGACAAAGCTATTCTGGAAAGCAATGCCACCAATGAGGAGTTGGTGACAGCTAGGGATAATATTGCAAAATATCTGGATTCGGTTAAAACCATGAAGGCCGATATAGCTTCTTTGTCTAGGTATAGAAGACAAGTTAGGGTTCTTAAAGCAGAAAGGGAGCAATTGCTTAAGCAAGTGGATTCATTGACACGTTCAAACACCATGATCGCCATGCAGCGTGATAGTACATACGTTGAGCTGGAAAAACAAAATATATTCAATGATTCCTTGGTTGTGCAAAACACCCAATTGGCCGATGTAGTTGAAAAAGGATCAGCCTTGAACCTTTCCAAATTCAAAGTCGATGCTGTCAAGGAGCGCAATAGCGGTAAATTGGTATCTACTTCAAGGGCGGGAAGAACGGATAAGTTCAAGATCTGTTTTACCATAGCGGATAACATTATAGCCGAAGCGGGTGATAGGGAATTCTATTTAGAGGTTCTTGACCCACAAGGTAATGTTCTTGGGGGAGGTTTCTCAAAGACCAATGAAAGTGGAGCTTCCGTAACGTACAGTAAAGGCACGAATTTCTACTATGAGAATAAGTCCTTGGATGTTTGTGATTATATCAATAAACCAGCTGGTGATTTCCAAAAAGGGAATTATATGGTGAATGTTTATGATGACAAATTAAAATTATTGGGAACTTCCAAGTTCACTTTAAAATAAAACACACTATCCATGAAAAAGGGGCATTCTTAATTGATTGCCCCTTTTTTTGTTTCCAAACGGTAGAGGTGATTTATTTTAAACTGCCTACCATTTCCTCGGGTTTGACCCATTTATCATAATCCTCCGCTGTAACATAGCCCAGGTTGATAGCTTCCTCTTTTAATGTGGTGCCATTTTTATGGGCCGTATTGGCTATCTCAGCAGCTTTGTAATACCCTATTTTGGTGTTCAGGGCAGTTACCAACATTAAGGAGTTGTTCAATAATTCCTTGATTACCTCGTGGTTGGGCTCAATACCTGTAACACAGTTAACATCGAAACTGACACAGGCATCGCCTATAAGTTGGGCTGACTGTAAAAAGTTCGCGGCCATAACGGGCTTAAAGACATTAAGCTCATAATGTCCTTGTGTTCCCCCTACGGAGATGGCAACATCATTGCCCATTACTTGTGCGCAGACCATGGTCAATGCCTCACATTGGGTAGGGTTTACTTTTCCTGGCATAATGGAACTTCCTGGCTCATTGGCCGGGATTATGATTTCACCGATTCCAGATCGTGGGCCGGATGCCATCATACGTACATCGTTGGCAATCTTGTTCAATGAGACCGCCAACTGTTTCAGTGCCCCGTGACTTTCCACAATGGCATCATGGGCAGCTAGTGCCTCGAATTTATTTTCAGCCGTTTTAAAAGGTAAACCGGTAAACTTCGCAATGTATTGGGCCACTAATACGTCATACCCCTTTGGGGTGTTTAGACCTGTCCCTACCGCTGTGCCCCCAAGGGCCAGTTCGCTAAGATGGTCTAGGGTGTTGTTCAGGGCTTTCAACCCATGTTCCAACTGGGAAGCATAACCAGAGAACTCCTGCCCCAAGGTTAGGGGGGTAGCATCCATCAAATGGGTACGCCCTATTTTTACGACATCCTTGAATTCCTTTGATTTTTTGACCAAAGTGTCTTTTAATTGGGTAACCCCTGGTATCGTTACCTCTATTATCTTTTTATAGGCCGCAATATGCATTCCTGTAGGGAAGGTGTCATTGGAGGATTGCGATTTGTTGACATCATCATTGGGCTGTATGGCCTTTTCCCCCTCTCCGATAACCCTACCTGAGATTTCATGGGCACGATTGGCGATTACCTCGTTGACGTTCATATTGCTCTGTGTGCCAGAACCGGTTTGCCAAATGACCAATGGAAATTGATCGTCATGCTTGCCTTCCAGTATCTCATCGCAAACAGTGGCTATCAAATCCCTTTTTTGCTCATCGAGTACCCCTAGTTCATGATTGGCATATGCTGCGGCTTTTTTCAAATAGGCAAAGCCGTAAACGATGTCCAAGGGCATAGAGGCCGAAGGGCCGATTTTGAAATTATTCCGGGAACGCTCTGTCTGGGCACCCCAGTATTTATCAGAGGGTACCTCAACTTTTCCCATTGTGTCTTTTTCAATTCTGAAACTCATAATAAGGTGTTTTGGTTTCCTGCAAAGGTACTTCATTATGTGATCTTGGGGAATATGGCAAACCTGAATTTTCAATAAATAAAGATTTTTTTGTATTTGATTTGCTCTTTTAGGTGTTTTCAAAGTATATTTGTTCTAATAAACAAGCAAGGATGTTCGATTTTGACCAATATTTAGGATTTTTAGCATTTTTAACCATATTGACCATTGGTTTTTGGTTGATGATTTTCTTATTGACCTTCGTGGTGCCCTATTGGTTATTTGGTAATATCCGTGAATTGATAAAAGAAAAACGTAAAGCCAAAAAGGCGGCACGTTTACAGGAATAACAAAAAGGAAGCCATTTGGCTTCCTTTTTGTTTTAGACTGTTTCATTTTATAATGGCCATGGTGGTTTTTGGTTGTTTTCCTTCGATCGACTTTATCTTCGGTGGTATCGCTGAAGGCCAAATCGGTACTCAACACGCCTTTGCTTTTTGGTTAAACGATAGGCCATTGAAATCGGATATAGATACGATTTCAATTCGTCATAAGGATAATAATCTTTATCTTTCGGGTACTAAAACCTTGATTTTTGTCAAAGTACCTGTTTAAACCCAAAAAGTTTGAACAAGTTCAAAAGTAATATGCAAAAGAGGTTTTCGAATTTAAAGGAGTTGGGCAAAAGGGATCGACAGAAAATATGGGGTTTTGGAAGTTGCCATTCCAGATTGGATGACCATGAAAAACACCCCATCCAGGAAAGACCTTGAAAAGTCGGGTAGCCTTTTGGATGTTTCAATAAATGGATTTAATGATAGAGTCAATAGTCGGATACGAACTTTTATTAATAGGCTTATCACTAAGGTTTAATGGGAGGGTCTCGTTTGCTTCAAAATATGTAAATGAAGGGGTTTCTGGGCTTCATCCGGATAAAGGAACCAACAAACGGATGGTGTCGGTATCCAAGAAATGCATTGGATCGGTATGGGAACTTAAATAATGTGAATATATGTTTTTGGGAATAGATCTAGGTAGTTCGTCTGTAAAAGTAGCCTTGGTTGATGCTGCTTCAGGGAAAAAATTGGCATTGGTAAATGAGCCGGAAAACGAGATGGCAATTACTGCATTAAGAACAAATTGGGCAGAACAAGACCCGAAAATGTGGTGGGAATATATTTGCAAGGGAATTAAACGGGTGATTGTTGAAGCCCAAATCGATGCCTCAAAAATCAAGGGAATCGGTATCTCATACCAAATGCACGGTTTGGTCGTGGTTGATAAGGATATGGAACCATTGCGAAATTCGATTATTTGGTGCGATAGCAGGGCAATTGGGATTGGGGACAAGGCCTTTGACGAACTTGGCCATGATAAATGTTCGGAGCATTTATTGAACTCACCAGGTAATTTTACCGCTTCAAAACTCAAATGGGTATTGGATAATGAACCGGGAATCTATAAAAAAATACATAAATATATGTTGCCAGGGGATTTTGTGGCCGCAAAATTTACAGGAACGATATGTACCACTAAAAATTCGCTTTCTGAAGGGGTTTTATGGGATTATAAAGAAGATAGATTGGCTGATTGGCTATTGGATTATTATGGGATCGATGCAAGTTTAACGCCAGATATTGTTGGGAATTTCACCAATCAGGGAGGGGTAAGCGAACAAGCCTCGAAAGAAACCGGACTTCCGGTCTGTTGTCCGGTAATCTATAGGGCAGGCGATCAGCCGAACAATGCACTTTCATTGAATATCCTCGATCATGGTGAAGTAGCGGCGACAGGAGGGACATCCGGTGTTGTTTATGCCGTGACCAATAAGTTGAAATCAAAGGAATCCTCCCGTATAAACAACTTTGCACACGTTAATTATTCCAAGGAGCGTACCAATGTTGGCAAGTTGCTGTGCATCAACGGATGTGGTATTATGTACCGTTGGCTGAAAAACAATACAGGTATAAACTCTTACGGGGAGATGAACAGTAAGGCTTCAGGGGTCCCGGTCGGATCGGATGGGCTGGTTGTTGTCCCTTTTGGAAATGGAGCGGAGCGGATGCTGAACAATAAGAACGTAGGCGCACATTTCTTGAACCTCAACCTAAACCAACACAACAACGGACATCTATGTAGGGCAGCTTTGGAAGGAATCGCCTTTTCATTTGTGTATGGAATGGAAATCCTAAGGAATGACAATGCCGAATTGAAAGTAATAAGGGCAGGGAACGACAACTTGTTTAGGGCCGGGATCTTTGCCAATACAGTTGCAACGCTAATAGGCTATGACATTGAGATATACAATACTACCGGAGCGATTGGCGCGGCAAGGGCCTGTAGCTTGACCGATTGTGATTTTGGAAGGTTCGGGGCGAATATCATGAATAACGATTACGTAATGACATATAAGCCCTTAGCGGATAAGGAGCCTTATCTAGAGGCATATAACACTTGGAAAACAGAATTGGAAAGAATATTGAAAAACGAATAACATAAATATTATATACAATGGCACTTATAGGAAATAAGGAATACTACAAAGGTATTGGGGAAATAGAATTTGAGGGAAAAGAATCGGACAACCCGTTGGCGTTCAAATATTACAACCCCGAACAGGTTGTTGCAGGTAAAACAATGAGGGAGCATTTCAAATTTGCAATTGCTTATTGGCATACATTCTGTGGGCAAGGAGGGGATCCGTTTGGCCCAGGAACCCAAAATTTCGAGTGGGATAAATCCTCGGACCCAATCCAGGCAGCAAAGGATAAAGCGGATGCGGCTTTTGAATTTATCACGAAAATGGGATTTGATTATTTCTGTTTTCATGATTATGATTTGATCCAAGAAGGCGCAACGTTTTCAGAATCAGAAGAAAGACTGGCTACAATTGTTGATTATATTAAAGGGAAACAAGCTGAAAGTGGCGTGAAATTACTATGGGGGACAGCAAACTGTTTCTCTAACCCACGCTATATGAACGGGGCTTCAACAAATCCGGAGTTCGATGTAGTTGCCCGTGCAGGGGGGCAAATAAAATTGGCGTTGGATGCAACCATGGCTTTAGGTGGTGAGAATTATGTGTTCTGGGGAGGAAGGGAAGGTTATATGTCCTTATTGAATACCGATATGGGAAGGGAATTGGACCATATGGGACGATTTTTGGGAATGGCACGTGATTATGCACGTTCAAAAGGGTTTAAAGGAAACTTCTTCATCGAGCCAAAACCCATGGAGCCAATGAAGCATCAGTACGATTTTGATTCGGCCACTGCAATTGGGTTCTTAAAGGAATATGGCCTGGACAAGGATTTTAAAATTAATATCGAGGTAAACCATGCGACTTTGGCACAACACACATTCCAACACGAATTGGAAGTAGCTGCAAAAGCAGGTATGTTGGGAAGTATAGATGCAAACCGTGGGGATTACCAAAACGGATGGGATACAGATCAATTCCCTAACAATATCCAAGAAACCACAGAGGCAATGTTGGTGTTCTTAAAAGCTGGGGGGCTACAAGGCGGAGGTGTTAATTTTGATGCTAAAATCAGAAGAAACTCAACAGATTTGGAAGATGTGTTCCACGCACATATTGGCGGGGCGGATACATTTGCAAGAGCCCTGTTGATCGCCGATAAGATCATGGCCTCCTCTCCTTATGGAAAATTAAGGAAAGAACGCTATGCCTCATTTGATTCCGGGAAGGGAAAAGCCTTTGAGGAAGGTAAGTTGTCAATGGAGGATCTATACAAAATAGCCCAGGAAAACGGGGAGCTATCACCAAAGAGCGGTAAACAGGAATTGTTCGAGAACATCATTAACCAATATGTTTGACCATGGGCCATAATAAATCATTTGTTTACGTTATAACCCTTGTGGCAACTTTAGGGGGGCTGTTGTTCGGTTATGATACCGCTGTGATTTCCGGGGCAGAGAAATCGGTACAATCTTTTTTGATCGAACCTTTGGGGTTAGGTTCTTTCCTGCATGGTATAACCGTTTCATCAGCCTTGATAGGGTGTATTATTGGTGGGGCGATATCAGGTATTGTCTCTTCGGGATTTGGGAGAAAAAAAGCCTTGATTATAGCAGGGATCTTGTTCCTTTTATCGGCTTTGGGTTCAGGCAACCCCGAGTTCCTGTTTTTTGAAAAAGGTGTTCCGTCAACAGGATTGTTGTGGGCATTCAATTTTTATAGGGTCATAGGTGGTATTGGGGTAGGACTGGCTTCAGCTGTTTGCCCAATGTATATTGGGGAAATCGCACCCGCCGGAATAAGGGGCAAGCTGGTTTCCCTAAACCAGTTCGCCATCATTTTCGGTATGTTGGTGGTTTATTTTGTAAACTGGGGAATAGCCGATGGCCAAACCATAGAATGGATAAATGAGATTGGTTGGAGAAGGATGTTCCTATCCGAGGCGATTCCGGCTTCTGTATTTGCTTTTCTAATGTTCTTTATGCCCGAGACACCAAGGTATTTGGCCTTACGGCATCAAGATGGTAAAGCGTTGTCGATACTTTCCCGTATTAACGGGGCGGAAAGGGCAAAGCAGATCCTTAATGAGATAAAGGGCACTGTTGAAACATCCAAGGCCAAACTATTCTCATACGGTAAGATTGTAATCATCGTCGGTGTTCTGCTTTCGGTTTTCCAACAATTCGTAGGTATCAATGTTGCATTGTACTATGCACCCCGTATTTTCGAGAGTATGGGAGCTGCAAAAGATGCATCCATGCTACAGACCATTATAATGGGGTTCGTAAATGTCGTATTTACGGTTGTTGCGATCATGACCGTGGATAAATGGGGGAGAAAGCCATTGTTGATTACCGGTTCCATTGGCATGGCGATCGGAATGATCGCTATTTCAACATTGGCATTTTTCGATATTATCGGTATAGCGACACTTGTATTCATTATTATCTATACCGCTTCGTTTATGATGAGTTGGGGCCCTATCTGTTGGGTGCTTATTTCTGAGATCTATCCAAATAAGATCAGGAGTCAGGCCATTGCGATTGCAGTGGCGGCACAATGGGCGGCAAATTTCCTTATTTCATCCACATACCCCCCAATGATGGAGTTCAGTAGCGGGGGAACGTATTTGTTTTATGGGATTATGAGTATTCTTTCCGCACTATTCGTATGGAAAATGGTTCCTGAGACAAAAGGGAAGACCTTGGAGGAAATGGAAAATATATGGAAATAGGTAAAGCTGGCTAATGCGGCGCCTTGAAGTATGGTATTTGTCCTTTATCCGATTATGATGGATGTGGTAACCTTCCCCTTGTTGGAGTGGGCATGACACCCGCACCAGCGAGGGGTATCGGTTGCTTGTGACACCACGATTGTATCGTGTGGTATAATGGGCTATTGTTTTTTGTCCTTATCCCTTTTCTTTTTTTCCTTTTTTTTCCTCTTTTTTTTCTCCTTGTTGGTCTTGGATACCCCTTTTTTCTGCAGTTCTACGAATGCCTCGTATTTTTCCAACGGTAACCCTGCTTTCAGTTCCTCGGTTTGGCGCTGTGTTATTTTTTCCATTTGCTCCCGCATTTGGTCTGGCTCCAACTTGAGTATCTGCATTTCAATGCGTTCCTGCACATATTTTTTTAAGATACTACTTAGGACAGCGGTTTCAAACTCATTCAATTCAAGGGCCGATGCAATCGCCGGTATTTCTTTGTCCACAATTTCGTCAGCGGTCAAGGGTTCCGGTTCTTTTTGTGGTGCCGTGGCCTGGGGTATTTGGGTACGTGCCCTGCCACCATATCCATATCCATAGCCACCCCTTCTTCCATAGCCGTAACCATTGCCATATTGCGCATGTGCCTCTATACCTACCAATAATAAGGTGAACAGTACGATTAAAAACGATTTGTTGATTTTCATTATGTTGGTAATATTAGGTTTCAAAAATAGTTGAAGGTTCACCCCTCAAAAGTTAAAATTCCATTAATTCAGATGCCGTGCATTTTTAAAACAAACAAGAAAGATGCCAAAATGCGGTACATGGTCATGTTCCACCAAAAAAATCATTCTTTTAATAGCTCGAGTATATTCTCGGTAGGCCTCCCAATAACGGCCTTATCCCCTTTTATAACAATGGGTCGCTCTATAAGCTTGGGGTGTTGGGCCATGGCATCTAGGATATCGTCCTCTGTCAAGTCCTTTCCCCTGTAGTTCTCTTTCCAGATAGCCTCATTTTTACGGACCAATTTTCCTGCGGGCATATCCAAATGGTCCAAGATTCTTTTCAATTCCTCTTTAGAGGGCGTGTCCTCTAGATATTTGACGATTTTGAACGGCCGCCCTGAGGCTTCCAGGGCACTTAGGCCCAAGCGTGATTTGGAGCATCTTGGATTGTGGTAAATCTTGATCATGGTGTTTTTCTTGTTGTATTTCGGTGCCTATGGCACTTGGTTCTTTTTATAATCGGTCGGAATCCTTAAAATGGATACCCTTGGTTTGGGCCAGGGTCCGGTATGGATATTGTCGCCTGTGAGAACGATGGGTTCCCATAGGATTCCTTTTTGTCCATATGGCCTATTTGCGCGATCATTCTTCTTTTTGTCCTATCATCATAAGGTAGGCTTTTAGGAATTGGTCTATATTCCCATCCATAATGGCATCTACATTCCCGGTTTCTTCCCCGGTCCTGACATCCTTCACCAATTTATATGGGTGCATTACATAGTTCCGTATCTGTGACCCCCATTCGATCTTCATTTTGGAAGATTCGATTTCCTCCCTGGCTTCCATTTTCTTTCGCAGTTCAATTTCGTACAATTGGGATTTCAGCATTTTCATGGCCGTAGCCCTATTATCGTGTTGTGAACGGGAATCGGAACATTGGATCTGTATGCCTGTGGGCTTGTGTACCAATTGTACCTTGGTCTCGACCTTGTTCACATTCTGCCCCCCGGCACCACTGGATCTTGCCGTGGTTATCTCGATATCGGCAGGGTTGACCTCGATTTCGATACTATCGTCTACCAACGGGTACACATAGACGGAAGCGAATGAGGTATGTCTCTTGGCATTACTGTCAAAAGGGGAGATCCGAACCAAGCGGTGCACACCATTCTCACCTTTTAACCAGCCAAAGGAATATTCCCCCTCGATCTCAAGGGTAACTGTCTTGATACCGGCCACATCACCTTCCTGGTAATTGAGTTCCTTGACCTTGTACCCGTTTTTTTCGCTCCACATCATATACATACGCATGAGCATGGAGGCCCAGTCACAACTTTCGGTACCACCGGCACCAGCGGTGATCTGCAGGACGGCACTTAGTTCATCGCCTTCCTCGGAAAGCATGTTCTTGAACTCTAATTTCTCGATAAGATCGATGGCTTTTTCATACTGGGCCGTAACCTCGGACCCAAGTACTTCGCCTTCTTTTTGGAACTCGATCAAAACCTCTAGGTCACCCACCATGGTCTTGGCGGCAATATAGTCATCGACCCAATGCTTTCTTGATTGGATAAACTTCATTTGCTTCTGTGCTTCTTTGGGGTCGTCCCAAAAATCAGGGGCAAATGTTTTTTCCTCTTCGTTCTCTATCTCAATAAGCTTGGCATCTATGTCAAAGATACCTCCTTAACGCACCAAGGCGCTCTATAAGATCTTTGGACTGATCTACGGTTATCATATTTTCTGGTTTAGGTACAAAAATAATATTCTTTAATGGGACTTTTCGTGGTATATCCAAAAGTTTTATTGTTGCCCGTATAGAGAACCTTGTGGGAATTAAATAAAAACCGCCCTGACAGTATCGTCAGGGCGGTTTTTATGTTCCCTTATGGTTTTTTTGGCATCAATCCAAGAAGCTATACTTTTCGGAATACATTAGCATTTGCTGTTCAAAAGACTCTGGTTGGGTAACCTTCACATCAATGATCTCACCTGAATCATTGGTCTCGGGAACCAATACCGGATTTACGAACCCACTGTAAGGGGCCGATTTAAACTGTTGGTTACGATTCAATACTTGTGCGTGTAAGGATTGGTCCACTTTTACGCCATACCCCTCTACCAAATCCTGGGCCGCCTTAAAATCACCTTCGGATTTGATACGTTGTGCCTCACGAAGCAATTCGCCGAACAATTCACGGAGTTTTTTATAGTCATTGATGTTATAGTAGGTTTTGCCATCTTTTTCTATTCTTTCGATGACATTATCGGCCTTTCCTTTTTCATAGACCCATGAAGAGACCCATTGCCTGTTTACCATATGGTCTTCCTCGATATCATCACCAAGGTTTATACGTACCAATTGGGTGATCAATCCATTTCTGATATAACCATCATATGCGGCTTTACCTACAGATTCCCAGTCATCCACCAAACCAAGCTCCTGTAATTTTGGATCCATCAAATAATAGAGTCCGACCAAATCGGCCCTACCTTCCTCCATAGTGGACGCATAGTTCCTCAAGGTTTCCTTAGGTTGGCCAACACCAGGGTTTATTACCCCCGAGGCATGGCCTATGACCTCATGCAAGGCGGTATGTAGCTTGTCGGCCAATTTGCCATATTTCTCTTCCAAGGCAATTTCCTCCTCATCATATGCGAATTCCTTTAGTCTTCCACTTCCGCCCGCATTATTATAGGCTTCTATGATATTTCCCAAGGAAACCGATTTGCTACCGTGTTCTTGCCTGATCCAGTTGTTGTTGGGTAAATTCACGCCAATGGGTGTGCTGGGGGATGAGTCGCCCGCTTCGCCGGCTACATTGATGGTCTTATAGGATACCCCAACAACATCGCTCTTTTTGTGTGGGTCCATTAAAGGTGCGTTGTCCTCGAACCACTGTGCGTTCTCCGATAGTACGGCCATTTGTTTTGACATTTCAAAATCCTTGACCTGGATAATGCTCTCATAGGAACCCCTATAGCCTTTAGGGTCGTTGTACACTTCGATAAAGCCGTTGATCCAATCGATATTGCCTTCGGTGGATGTTGCCCATGAAATGCAATATTCGTCCCAGGTGTTCAAGTCCCCGGTTTTATAATAGTCGATTAACAATCCCAATGTTTTGGCTTGTTTTTCATTTTCCGCAACACCCTTGGCTTTTTCAAGCCATTTGATGACCTCATCAATGGCACTGCCATATAATCCCCCTGATTTCCAAACCTTTTCAACAACCTTTCCATTTTCACGCACCAAAGTGGAGTTCAACCCTGCTTCAATGGGTTTGCCCTTAGGCCCTTTATAGGCAGTTTTGTAAAAAGCGTCGACATCGGCATCCGTTATTGTTGGTCCGTAGAAATTAATGGCGGAAGAAGCTATATTGTCCACCCCCTTTTTCTTATTGACCTTTTTCGCATCCTTGTCATTGAAAATAACATCAAAGGCCTCGCCTTCCAGTTTGGAATCGGTTTCCTTTAATAGGAAAGTAAGGTAGTCCGGTTTAAAGCCGGGCTTGAGCTTGTCATTGGAATAGTGGTGATGGATCCCGTTAGAGAACCATACCCTTTTCAGGTATTCCTCAAAAGCCAACCAATCTTTGGTTGTCTTGTCCCCGTTGTAGTTCGTATAGATGTTCTCCAGGGCATCCCTGATCTCAAGGTTATATCTGTAATTCTGGTCCCACATGATATCCCGACCGGCCAATCCCGCTTGGGTCATATAATATACCAATTGCTTTTCCTTTAAGCTAAGCTCATCGAAACCAGGTATTTGGTAGCGTAATATCTTAATATCGGCAAATTCGTCAGCAAGATAATCAAACTTCTTTTCAACCTTTACGGGTGGTGTTTCCCCAACTTTATCTTTGCAAGACCAAAGAACCCCAACCAAAAATAGCCCCAATAAAACATGTTTTAATTTCATGACATCTGTTGTTTATAATAAGATTACGAATTTAACAAAACATCCGCTAATAATAGTTCTATTTTAGATACTTATGTACCTTGAATTTGAGTTCCCTGTAAAAAAGTGGTGTAGGGGGCCATATTTGGGCATTCCCTGTTTTAATCGCAGGGCGATAGCCAAAAAGGGTTCAATGCCCCGAGGCTTGCCTCGAAATGATGAAAGTTTTTTCGGAAGCATACCCCGTACCCTTGGGTCGAGGTTGTTGGTTTGTCCGGATTTAAGGAAAAGAAAGAGATCAATCCCTCATGGACTCTAAAATACGCTCTTCGGTATCCTTGGTCGAGAAGTTGATGGCACACTCGATCAATGCCAAATGTGAATACGCTTGCGGGAAGTTGCCCAATAGCCTTTTCGACTTAAAATCAATATCCTCGCTGAACAATCCTAAATGGTTGCCATATCCCAAAAGTCTCTCGAAATGCTCCTTGGCCTTGTCCACTTCCCCTATTTTGAAGAGGCTGTTCACATACCAAAAGGTACAGATAGTGAACGATGATGAGGGTAGCCCAAAATCATCTTGGTTCTTGTATCGGTATAGCAAGCCATCGTTACTGAGTTCTCTTCCAATAGCTTTGACGGTACTCACGAATTTAGGGTCTTTGGCTTCGATAAATCCGTAAGATTCCATCAACAGTACCGATGCGTCCAAATAGGGGGAACCGTAAGATTGGGTAAAGGCACTTACCTCTTCGTTCCAGGCATTTTCATGGATATCGGCTTTTATTTCCTTTTCCAGAAGGCTCCATTTTTCCAGTTTCCGGGTCTTTTTCAGGATTTTAGCGACTTTGATCGCCCGATCGATAGCTACCCAACAGAGTACTTTGGAAAAGGTAAAGTGCCTATCCTCTGTACGGAACTCCCAGATACTCTTGTCCGGCTCTTTCCAGTGTCTTGAGACAATCCAGGCAATGGCCTTGGTAATACCCCATAATTCCTCCCCATTCTCAATGTCGATGCTAAACTCTACCAATTGGGCATGTATGACATTCATAAGGATACCATAAATATCATTTTGTTTTTGTTTGTAGGCGGCATTTCCTATACGTACGGGTTTCGAACCTTTATAACCACTTAGGCGGTCCAAGGTCTCCTCGGTCAATTTCTTTTCCTTATTGATGCCGTACATGATCTGTAGCTTTTCATCCTTGTCCGGTATAAGGTCGATGATAAATTGAAGGTACCTTCTTGCTACGTTCTTATGCCCAAGCCGCCCCATTACCTTAATGACCATTGAGGCATCCCGAATCCAACAAAAACGATAGTCCCAGTTCCTGACCTCGCCTAGGGTCTCTGGCAGGGAGGTGGTCGCGGCTGCTAGAACCGCCCCTGTCTTATCATAACTCAATAACTTAAGGGTTATCGCACTTCGTGATATTTCCTGATCGTATTTTTTATAGGTTGGCGTTTTGTTCGCCCAATTCAGCCAATAGACCTTGGTCCGTTCAAGGTCCAAATAGATTTTCCGTATAGTTGGTTGTAGGATCTTCTCGTTATAACCCATTAGGAAATAGCCGTTTTCCGTTACCTTGATTTCCTGGCCTTCCAAAACGGCATTCTTGTCGAAAGAGGTATAAAGGAAAACGGAATCGAATTTTACGGTCTTGGTCAGGCTAACTATGAAATTATTTTTGGCATAGGTTTTGGTCTCCCCCAGGGCATATTCCAATTTGGGGATGTATACCACTTTGAAAACGGGCTTCCCCTTTATATGCTTAACATACCTTATCAATTCTGGAGGGGCATGGTACTTTCCGTTTTCACCATGGTATCGGGGCATAAAATCATGGATCTCGAACACATTCCCTTTATTGGAGAACCGTGTGATCAGGATAGCCGTATTCTTCTTATAGCGCTGTTTTATGTTGTAATTCCCCGGAACCTTGATTTCAAAACTCCCCCCGATTTCCTCGTCCAATAATTTGGCGAAGACCGATGGTGAATCGAATTTGGGCAAACAACACCATTCTATAGCCCCTGTTTTCGATATTAGGGCTGCGCTCCTACAATTTCCGATAATTCCGTAATCCAAATTGTCCATATTGCGATTATCCTCTAAAAGTCCTTTATTAGTTGGTTTTGCGATGCAATTTGACGAATTTTATAGAAATAAGGAACAAAACACTTTAAAAAAAATCCACTTTATGGGAAAAACGATCATAATCTCAAATAGGCTACCTGTACAATTACAGATCAGTAATGGAAGTATCACTGCGATACCAAGTGTTGGTGGTCTGGCCACGGGTATGAAGTCCGTTCATTCTGGAAGCAATAGTATTTGGATAGGTTGGAGCGGTCTCACGGATGAGGAGATTCCCAAGCAGTTGGCACCTAAAATAGATGAGGCCTTGGCCAAACATGGATCCTCTAAGGTAAACCTTGGCTCAAAAGAGGTCGATGGGTTTTATTATGGGTTCAGTAACAGGACCATATGGCCCTTGTTCCATTATTTTTTGGAATATTCAGAGTTTGAACTCGAAAGCTGGAATACATATAAGGCCGTGAACCAAAAATTTGCCGATGCCATTCTTGGGAAAGCAGGGGATGATGACACTATTTGGGTCCATGATTATCAATTGATGTTGGTGCCGAGGATGGTTCGTGAAAAACGGCCCAATATTGCAATCGGCTTCTTTTTGCACATCCCTTTTCCATCGTTCGAGATCTTTAGGACCTTGCCTTGGCGTGAGGAAATATTAAAGGGACTTTTAGGTGCGGATCTTATCGGGTTCCATACCTATGACTATGAGCGTCATTTTTTAAGCTCGGTACGGCGTTTATTGGGGTTGGAGGTGAGCTTCAATGATATTTATCTTGACGATAGGGTCATTAAGGTCGACTCTTTCCCAATGGGTATCGATTACAAAAAATTCAGTGAAGCGGCCAAAGAGCATGAAAGGAACACAACAGCGCAGCAGACCGAACTACAACAACGCCTGAACAACCATAAACATTCTACCCCCGATGCCAAGTTGATACTTTCCATCGACCGGTTGGATTACTCAAAGGGCATCGCAAAACGATTGAATGCCTTTGTGTATTTCTTGAATAAATACCCACAGTATAAGGAGAAGGTAAGGTTGATCATATTGGCGGTACCTTCCCGGTCCAACGTGCCCCAATACCAGTTGTTGAAGAAAGAGATCGATGAGCTGATAGGGCGTATCAACGGGGATTTTTCCACAGTGAGCTGGACCCCTATCTGGTATTTTTACCGCTCGGTCCCTTTTGAGAACCTTATTGATCTTTATACCTCCAGTGATATCGCTTGGCTCACCCCCCTCCGGGATGGTATGAACCTTGTCGCCAAGGAATACATAGCCTCCAGGACCGATAAGACAGGGGTACTTATATTGAGTGAAATGGCTGGGTCGGCCAATGAGATGAACGAGTCACTCTTAGTCAACCCCAATAACTTTGAACAAACTGCCGATGCCATTTATGAGGCGATAAATATGCCCAAAACTGAACAGATAGCACGAAATACAGAATTACAAAAACGCTTGGCACGCTATAACGTTGAAAAATGGGCAAATGATTTTATGTCTTCCCTAAACAAACAAAAAGACAGGGATGCGGGCAATGTTTCAAAACAATTGACCGAACATCGTTTAAGGGGTGTCTTGGGTGGTTTTAAGAAGGCTAAAAAAAGAATATTCTTCCTTGATTACGATGGAACCCTATCCGGCTTTCATGTGGATCCACAGAAGGCAGGGCCAGATAAGGAACTGTATGCTCTTTTGGATGCTTTGAATGCTGCGGAAAACACTGAGGTCTATTTGGTCAGTGGTCGCGATAAGGAAACATTCACCAGGTGGTTCCTGCCCAAAAAATATAATATGATCGTGGAGCATGGAGTCTGGATTTCCCAAAATGGGGAGGATTTTAAACTGCTCGAAAATGTCAAGAACGACTGGATGGAAAAGATACGTCCTGTGTTGGAATCCTTCGTTGACCGGACACCGGGGAGTTTCATTGAGGAAAAAAACTATTCCTTGGCGTGGCATTACCGCAAAACAGACCCGGACTTTGGTAATCTTAGGGCCAATGAACTTAATACCGTATTGACCAGTTTGATCGCCAATGATGATCTAAGTGTCCTGAACGGGAATAAGGTTATGGAGATAAAAGGCAATAATGTGAACAAAGGCCGGGCAACAATGCGTGTTTTGGGTGAGGACGATTATGATTTTGTCCTAGCGATCGGTGATGATTGGACCGATGAATTTATGTTCCAGGAACTCCCTGAAAGCGCCGTTACCATTAAGGTTGGAAGACAAAAGACCCATGCGGGGTTCTTTGTCGATGATATAAAATACGTTCGTGCTGTCTTAAAACGATTTGTCGATTGAATAGCCCAATTGTAAAAATTGCCCCCATAGGTATGGGCCAATACGATATTATCGATGCTGTTTCCGTTGGATCGATGCAGGTTGATGTAAATACGATCATGTTATGATGAAGCCGAATATATTTTTATTGTTTTTCAGTTTGTTTACCCTAGGCCTTTCAGCCCAACAATTCACACATCAAGATACACTAAGGGGGAGTATTACAGCGGAACGTGCTTGGTGGGACTTGAAGTTCTACCATTTGGATATTGAGGTGCGACCCGATGAAAAATTCATTTCGGGAAGCAATCTTATCCGGTACCAAGTATTGGATCCCCAAAAAGTACTTCAGATAGACCTGCAACCTCCTTTGAAAATAGACAAGGTTACCCAAGGGGGAAAGGCCTTATCGGTTATTTCCAAGGGCAACGCCCATTTTGTACAACTTGGGAAAAAGCAGCGGAAAGGCGAGGTCAATGAGATAGTGGTACATTATTCAGGTCACCCTAAAGAGGCAAAGAATGCCCCATGGGATGGGGGCTTTTCTTGGAGAAAAGATACTAATGGCAAGTATTTCGCCGCAACGAGCTGCCAAGGTATAGGGGCTAGTATATGGTGGCCCAACAAGGACCATATGTATGACGAGGTCGATAGTATGGCCATTAGCGTAAAAGTGCCCAGGGGTCTTATAGGTGTGTCGAACGGTAGATTGAGAAAGGTAGATAAGGTAAGTAATACCTATCATTGGTTCGTGGCAAACCCCATCAATAATTATGGCGTGAATGTAAATATTGGGGACTATGTGCATTTTGGCGAAAAATACCAAGGGGAAAAAGGTATCTTGGATATGGACTATTATGTGCTACGGGATAATTTGAGGAAGGCCCAAGAACAATTTAAACAGGCCTCGATGACATTGAGGGCCTTTGAATATTGGTTTGGCCCCTATCCTTTTTATGAGGACAGCTATAAATTGGTAGAAGTGCCTTACTTGGGTATGGAGCACCAGAGTTCTGTCACTTATGGCAACCACTACCGGAATGGATATTTGGGAGGGGATCTTTCATCTTCCGGTTGGGGGTTGGAATTTGATTATATCATCATTCACGAATCGGGCCATGAATGGTTCGCCAATAATATAACCTATAAGGATATTGCGGATATGTGGATACACGAGAGCTTTACCTGCTACTCCGAAAACTTATTTTTAGATTACCATTTTGGCACTATGGCAGCCGAGGATTATGTAATAGGCCTACGAAGGAATATCCAAAACGACATTCCCATTATCGGCCCTTATGGTGTAAACCGGGAAGGGTCTGGGGACATGTATTACAAGGGGGCCAATATGTTGCATATCATCCGTCAATTGGTAGGCGATGACGTGAAATGGAGAGTGGTGTTAAGGGGAATCAATAGGGACCTATACCATCAGACCGTTACTACGGCCCAAGTGGAAAAGTACCTTAGCGACCATACCCAGATCGACCTTAGCTCTATTTTCGAGGAATACCTACGAACAACAATGGTTCCTGTCCTGGAATATAACATTTCGGGAAATACCCTAAAGTACCGTTATACCGATGTAGTAGATGGATTCCATATGCCTTTACGGATTTATGTTGGGGGAAAGGCACATTGGATTTCCCCGATTGGAACATGGCAGACCCAGACTTTCACAGATGACCTTTCGACCATGGAAGTAGATAGGAATTTTTATATTAAAACCATAGAACGTAGGCAATGAACCCCTTACCATTGGTTCTTATCGAAAAAACAACACGTTTAAGCAGTAAGGGGAATGTTCGGTGTTTTAACCCATAGCCTTTTTTTGTGCAATACGGTTTAAACGATATACGAAAATATAGTAACCCAATGCTATGAAAATTGTCCAACCCGTGCTTACCACAAAAAGAACCTTTGTCGAAGCCCCATAAGTTGTTGTAATTTCAGGGTACATATATGAAAGTATCACGATATGGAAAATCCAATTGATATATTTCCGTATCCCCATGACTTTAGGGGATCCTTTTTCTGTCCAACCTTCCTACGTTTTAAGGTCATCCAAATACCTGATAGCACCAATGAGGAGATTCCCAATCCACCAATAAACCAGATTACTTTGGTTGCCAATCCTCCCCAAGAGCCAAAATGTAGGGGGTCTGCAATATCATTAAGCCATATTAAGGTACTTATATCCTCTGCTTTTTAAACCTTATAGTTGTTCGGGTCTATATAGACTCTGTTGGCCCTACGCCTAACTAGGGGGTACATGTGAATGTCCTCTTAAATAAATATGATCCCCATGATCATCAGGAGGATTGAGTCCACCTATTTTGAGACTAGGTATTTCTTGTTTGGCAATGGCAATTGCCCTATCGTAATCTATATCATAACTGGGATCTTTAATTTTAAGATTCTCGTTTTTGCCCAATTCCCTATAATTTACATACAGACTGAATTCTTCCCGTACAGGTAAATCAGCTTCAGTGTGTTTTTTGAATGACAGGTATATACTTTATGTCCTTGCCCAGTTTCCCATACCGGGGTTTTGTTGGTTTGTGCGTTGTTGAAGACCACCCTGGCTTTTTGGGTTGGGGTTTGGACTGTTTTTGCAAAGTTGGATGATTTTCCTGCCCATCTCTTTTTTTTTAGGGGTAAACTTCGATGAAGGCGAAGTACATAAGAAATCTTTTGATCGTTCCTTTTCCTCTAATAACCTGCCCGCATAAGGGCCTACAAAACTATAATAGGGTATCCTGTCTTTTGAGGCCCCCAGGATTATTGACCTGGATGCATCGATGAAGTCATAAAAATGGGATGGTACCTCATTTTCGGATTGGCCCTCGTAAGATTCCAACAATTCCCTTAAAGGAAGTCTTTGCCTATTTTGGGGGCCTACGAATACGGGTGGACAAGGGGTTTCAGTTCTTGTTGAAAGGCATGGATACATCCTGTTATGTATATAACGAAGACAATGACCCCCTATTGAAAAGACCAATCCACAAATGAATTGTCCTGAATAGGCTTCTGGTCTTAAAGTTCATTTTGCGATTAAAAAAACAAAGCCCTAAGATAAAGTATCATTAGGACTTTGTAAAATTAAGGAAAATATAATCTAGGCTCTACAGCTTGCTTGACAAGTACCGATGAATTGGACCTAGAGCCATTGGCTTTTTCATAAGTGTTATCCTTTCCTGCCCATTTTGAACGTGTGAAATAGAAATCTTGGTTATTGATAACAAACAATGATTTTCGTCCATTCTATTATTAATTAGACTTAATCAACTTAACGTTCCCACGAATACAAATATATAAACTAATCCTATTTCTTTCAATACATTACTTGGAATTATTTTAAATAACTTTTTGTTGGTATGCAAACAGTATATGGAAATGAAATAGGATCCCCCTTCGGACAACCAATGTATAAGGCCCTAAGTCGTGTTTTTCCCGCGCCAGACATTCTGTACATAACCCTATGGGATGATTTATCTTCTGACGGGGATTGATGTTCAACCTCTTTTGAATGTGTTTTCCAATTGGGGAATAGGTTCTCCCTAACCCGATTGTTCTCTACTGCAATGGGCACAATTTTTTTCAAGTCCTTTGTAAGTATACCATATACGGTATATTCTTGTGAATTGGCGGAAGGGAGTTTGAAAAATGGAATGGGAACCCTAAAGGAGAAAAAGTTAATTAAGATTTATTTAACATGCTATTGCGTTATATTTGGAATTGCAACCCAACCAAATAATGATTACCTTACAAAGACTACTTATTGTTTCTGCCCTAACTATTATCCCACCGATTTTCGCACAAAAGAAACAGGTTGTGGTAAAATACACGGATACACCTATTGAAATTGATGCTAATTTAGATGAAGAGCCATGGCAAGGCATCGGGTTCGCAGGTGGTTTCTGGCAATACTTCCCGTCTGATAAAATACAGGTAGAGAATCAGACAGAGATCAAAATGCTGTTCGATGATAAGAACCTGTACGTAGGTATAAAGGTATATTCGTCTGGCAAGGATTATATAGTGCCTTCCTTACGGCGTGATTTTAGGGCGGGTGGCAGTGATAATGTCACGCTGCTTTTCGATACGTTCAATGATGGTTCAAATGCCTTTGTCTTTGGTTCGAATCCGTACGGTGTAAAGCGGGAGTTTTTATTGTCCGGTGGTGGCAAGGAGTTAAGGGGGTTCAATAGCGCCTGGGATGTGAAATGGAAGGCGGAATCAAAAATTTATGATGGCTACTATATTTGTGAGTGGGAAATCCCATTATATGCATTTAAATATAAGGAAGGGGAGACAAGGTGGCGATTCAATAGCTATCAATTTGATGCCAAAGGCAATGAGCGGAACACTTGGATAAATATCCCGCAGAATCAATTTATCTTTAATCTGGCCTATATGGGTGATATGGTCTTTGAGAGACCTTTGGGTAAATCGCGTTCGCCAATAGCATTGATACCCTATGTGAATTCTGGTATTTATAAGGATTACGAAACAGATAATGAGGATGTTGAGTTTAAGATAGGGGGTGACGCGAAAATGACCATAGGCAATAGTATGAACTTGGACCTAACGATCAACCCGGATTTTTCACAGGTGGAAGTGGACAGGCAAGTGACCAATTTATCACGTTTTGCAATAGCGCTGCCAGAGAGGCGTCAGTTTTTCATTGAGAACAGTGATCTGTTTGGCGATTTCGGAACCAATAGGGACGCTAGAACCTTTTTTTCACGTAGAATAGGTATTGCAAGGGATTTGGATAACAATACGATACAAAATGAGATTATTGGCGGTGCGCGCTTAAGTGGGAAATTGACAAATGATTTACGAATAGGCCTCTTGTCCGTGCAGACAGCCGAGGATAGGGCCAATGAGATCCCCACGAATAACAACTCGGTCTTGGCATTGCAGCATAAATTGTTCAACCGTTCCAATCTGAGTTTCCTGTTCATAAACAGATCGGCCACGAAAGAGTATGGTTTCCTAAACGATAGTGACGGTGACGAATCCAACAATACCTACAATAGGGTCATTGGTCTGGATTATAATTTGGCGTCCAAGAATAATAGTTGGACAGGTAAGTATTTTTTCCATAAGTCATTTTCACCGGAAACAGATAATAAGGATTATGTAACAGGGGCATCGACAACGTATAATAGCCGTTATCTGAATATGCGTCTAAGTGGTCTCTATATCGGTGATAATTTTCAATCCGACCTTGGTTTTATCCGTAGGACGGGCATACTAAAGTTTGATCCACAGATCCAAGGGAATTTATGGCCAAAAAAAGGTGTTTTTAATAAACATAGCCTGTCGTTCACACCGATTGTGCTTTTTCAGCCAGAACATGATTATGAAAACTCGGATTATTTCTTGATAACGAGATGGGGCAGTAACTTTAGGAGCCAGGCGGAATTCAAGGCTACCATGTTTAATATGTATGCGAGGTTATATGATGATTTTGACCCTACAAGAACAGCCGGGGCCGTAAAATTACCGGCAAATTCAGACTATCATTATACAAGTGTGGAATTGGAGTACCAATCAGATAAACGAAAACAATTTTCATATAAGGTACAGCCTACCTATGGCGGTTTTTATAACGGCAAAAAGTTTTCCCTTGAAGCGGATTTAAACTGGCGTTTGCAGCCCTATTTTGTGGCTTCCGCACAATTCAGGTATGACAATATTGATTTGCCGGACCCATATCCTGACGCAAAGATCTGGTTGGTGGGGCCTCGTTTTGATACCACATTCAATAAAAAGTTATTCTGGACAACCTTGGTTCAATACAGTAGCCAATCGGATAATATTGGTGTGAATAGTCGTTTGCAGTGGCGCTTTAGGCCATTGTCCGACTTATTTATAGTGTATAACGACAATTACCATACAACTGTTTTTTCACCGCGGAGTAGGTCGATAACGGTTAAGTTCACGTACAGGTTGGATATATAGCCCTTGGTTTTCGCGGTGCGCTGGGCAAGAAGAAGCCTTTGCGGCCATGTAACAACTTTCTGTATTCCCTACGCAGAAAAACACTGGTGTCCGTTCGTAACAGCTGTCATACCTGCTGAAGTTCTTGGTTTCGTAGCGAAGGTGGCAACAACGGTACAATTTCCTATATCTATGATGCTACCAGGGCAAAACCTTGGAAGAACGTTCTTGAAAATGGTGTTGGCACTTCTGCCGATTATGCGGGTATGGAACTCCCCATAAGGGAGATGGGAATGAATCGAACAGGGTAAGGGAATAAATCATTGGGAAATTATGGGTGCAAGCTTAGAGGAAATGATTGAGAATATCGATCTTTTGGAAAATGACGATTTGAAGATCAATGAAATACATCGTATTTTGGAAATTATCGATTCGTGCGAATAGGTGAATATCAACAGTATTATCCAAAAGGGTGTTGTGTCAAAAGACCACGTGCACATGTATGTTGAATACCGTCCATCGATGAGTGTGGGCCATTTGGTCAGGAAATTGAATAGTGGTTCATTGTCGGAGTGGGTAGGATTGAAATGCTACTTCGTTTCCTTTAAATCGGGCACTTTCAACACTTCTATCAAAATCAGGTAACCGAATAGGCAACCTTTGGGAAGACTTGGTTTGGTTCATTTTAGACAAAAATCGAACATCTGAACGCATGATGGGCAACACATGGGGCCATTTCCCGTCTCGATTACAAGTTATTCCATTAATCTTTTGATTTACAGGGTTTTTTATTGTGTATTACTTAATATTTCCCCGTATACTCCCCATAAAAAAGTTGGATTAAAACAAAATAACCCGTAATTAGGTAATCCATGGTCAAATGTTGGTATTTTTTATGGAAAAGGTCGGTTGACGATATTCTTCTTTGGAAAAACTTAATGATTGTTTTTGGAATCTTGTATAAAATAACTTTGACTTATATTTAACATCTAGTGGCCGATCTTTATTATAAAATGAAACAGATTCTTGCTTTTTTTATCTCAGTTTTGATTACACCTCTTTGGCTTGGGGGACAAAACCTTTTACCCCCCGTAAAAAACTATAAGGCCTTTGAATATAATGCCGCAAGTAAAAACTGGGGACTGGCCGTTGATCAGGATGGGGAATTATATGTTGCCAATAATGCCGGATTACTCCATTATAATGGAGAACGGTGGACCTTGAATAAGTTGCCGAATAAGACCATTATCCGCTCGGTAGCCAGTGTTGGGGATAGGGTTTATACAGGTTCTTATGAGGAGTTCGGGTATTGGGTAAAAAATAATGTTGGCCTTTTGGAATATACCTCTCTTACCCATTTGATAAAAGGCCATGAATTTACCAGTGAGGAATTTTGGGAGATATTACCATACGGAGAAAGAATAATCTTTAAATCTTTTCCAGCAATTTACATCTATGAAGATAATAGAATAACCATGGTAAACCTGGACATGATCGTCTCGGATATCGTAGCATATAACGGTAAGGTCATAGTCGCAGGGGATAGGGGAGGTTTATATGAGTTGGTCAATAACGAATTGATCTCCCTTGGGAATCCAGGTTTTTTGGAAGGCAAAGCTATTACGGACATGGTCGAGACTCCGGAAGGCCTACTTATAGGCACCAAATTGAACGGGTGTTACTTATATAAAGAAAACTCCCTTATACCTTGGGAAGAAAAAATCAATAATGAACTGAGATTGCACCAACTCAATAAAATGCTCGTGCTCACCAATGGAAAAATAGTTTTCGGAACAATTAAAAACGGTATTTACTTATATGACCCGGTCAAGAATCATTACGAGGTACTGAACATGAGGGTAGGCTTACAAAATAACACGGTACTTTCCATGCTCCAATTCAATGAACAGTTATGGGTTGGACTTGACAATGGTATAGATCGTATCCAATTGGACAACCCACTTACTTATTATAAGGATTTTTCGGGAGTAGTAGGCACCGTTTATGATATGGCTGTCCATAACAACCTACTTTATATGGGGAGCAATACTGGGATTTATTATTTTAAGGGCGATGATTTACGGTTTATGGAAGGTTCGCAAGGACACGTCTGGGACTTGGAGGTTATTGATGGCGATTTGTTTTGTGGACATAATACAGGGACCTTTGTAATCAATAAAGAAACCATCCGCAAAATCTCTGATATTTCAGGAGGATACCAAATAGTCAAGATTCCTGGCACAGAATCAGCTTTCTTACAGGGCACATATACTGGTATTGCCAAATATCAAAAAGATAAAAACGGCGACTGGATTGTCACCAAGGTTCCCGGTGGTTTGGACTTTCCCGTAAAATATTTATGTTTTGAAAATGACCGGACCATATGGGTCGCGCACCCGTACAAAGGGCTTTATAGGGTTACACTGAATACGGGCAGGAATCAAGTATTGGGTTTCCGGGAATTCAAAAACGATGTTATCCCCAATAATTACAACATCAAACTTTATAACATAAAAAACCAAATTGTACTTTACAGTGAGGGCCTTTGGTACAGATATGACCCCCTTCAGGGAAAAATCCTTGTTTTAGAGGATTTTAGAATCTATGAGAATAAAAATATCGCACACACTGATGATGACTTTTTTTGGTTTATAGATGATGAAAATGGGGGGCCGAAAGAAGTTGTTTATTCCAATCTAAAGGAAAAACACCTTGTATTAGATGATGTTCAACTGCAAGAGCGATTGGCACCAGAGGCTGAAAACATCGTGAAGTTGAACGATTCTATTTATTTTTTCATGCTACATGATGGTTTTGGCAAACTAGACCTTTCTAAATTCCGTGATCATTTGAAGGATTTCGAATTGCCAGTACCCAAACTTTACGCATTTGAAGATAATGAATTAAAGTACCCATTAAACGGGCAACCTTTCGAGATACCGTATGAAACTTCTCGATACCTTACCATTAATGTATCTGCAGCGAGCATGTTTCAACCAAAGTATCATTATGAACTAAATGGGGCCATGAAACAAACATCCAATATAGATAGTGGTACTATTAGCTTTCAAAATCTTCCTTTTGGTTATTATGAACTGGATATTTCAACAACCAGTATAGACAACCAACGGTCCCTGCCCAATAAAATAACGTTTCAAATTGCTCCCCCATGGTACCTTTCAAAATTGAGTTTGGTATTCTACGTCCTGATCCTACTAGGCGTTTTTTGGACAATACGTTGGTACAACAGGAGAAAATTAGAGAGGAAGCACTATAGATTAAAGTTACGGTTGCAAAAAGAACAAAAGGAACAATTGGCCCTTTTGGAAAAAGAAAAGCTTGAAAAGGAAATAAAGCTCAAGCAAAAAGAATTGGCAAGGACCACTCTGAATATAGCTGAAAAAAATAAAATTATTCTTGAGCTGAAAGAAATGCTACTTGTAAATAAAAATCAATTTTCTAGCCAGAAACGATTTCAATCCTTTATGAAAAAGTTGGACAACTCGATTAACGATGATGGGGATTGGAAACTTTTTGAGGTCAATTTCAAGGAACTACATGAGGACTTTTTTGAAAACCTGCTCAAAAAGTACCCGAAACTTACCCCCAAGGACCTCAAATTATGCGCTTATTTAAAAATGAACCTTTCTTCGAAAGAGATTGCTCCTTTAATGGCAATTACCAATAGAGGTGTAGAGATACATCGTTATCGTCTTAGAAAAAAGCTTAAAATAGACAGTTCACAAAATCTTTCGAACTTTCTGATCAAATTTAATTGATTATTATGGCTTTCTCCTTGTTATCACCTAGTTAGCATGGTACTCGGATTACATCATTTCTACATCACTATGTTATTTTTTAATATTGATTTAACATATTCACTACTGCAAACGTCCTCTATATAGGGTATTTGAAAGGCAGATTGCCTGATGTGTTTTTTATGTACCCAAATAGGAAGTCAACAGCTTCTTTTAATAGTAATTTAGTAGGGATTCGAACAATTTTTTAAATAATCTTGAAAATGAGGAATAAATTATTATTAATCTTCCTTTTATTGTCACAAACGGCGATTATTGCACAGGATGGTATTACTGTGTCCGGAACGGTGTCCGATACAGAGGGGCAACCCTTGCCGGGCGCCAGTGTTGTAGTAAAAGGGACTACAACAGGGACGCAAACAGATTTTGATGGTGTTTTTACTTTGAACAATGTACCATCTAATGGTATCTTGACCATAAGCTATCTTGGTTTTGTGGCCCAAGATATACCTGTGGAAGGAAGGAACTCTATTTCCACATCTCTTTTAGTGGATGCGCAAGCCTTGGATGAAGTTGTTGTGATTGGTTATGGTGAAATGAAGTCAAAGGACCTGACCTCTGCCATTACCACAATAAAGTCAGATGAATTAGCTGCTACACCAACAGGTCAAGCCATGCAAGCTTTACAGGGTAAAATTGCAGGGTTACAGGTGGTGAGCAACGGTAGCCCAGGACAAGGGCCTAATGTGCGGGTACGTGGAATAGGCTCCTATTTAGGTAATGCATCTACCCCTTTATATGTAGTGGATGGAATGTTCTTCAATAATATTGATTTCCTGAATATGGCGGACATAACCTCCATATCCATATTAAAAGATGCTTCTGCCGCGGCCATTTATGGTGTGCGTGCGGCAAATGGTGTGGTTTTGATAGAAACCAAATCAGGTTCGTACAATAAAAAACCAGAGTTCACCTATGACGGCTATAGTGGTTATCAAGTAGCACAGAATGTATTGAAACTGGCCAATGCCGAGCAGTTCACAACATTGGCATTGGAATCGGGATCCGATCCTGATGCCCAATTTATATTGAACGCTATGCAGCGGTACGGGCGAAGCCGCATTAATCCGAATGTCCCAAATGTAAATACAGATTGGTACGATGAGATTATTCGCTTGGGGGTCATTCAGAACCATAGCATAGGTGTTACTGGAGGTGGCGAGGGTGCAACCTACGCCATCGGTGCCAATTATTTTGGTCAAGAGGGTATTTTGAAAATGAAAAATGAGTACCAACGTTTCAATCTGCGGGCCAAGCTCGATTTTAAAGTGAATGATTGGCTTACAATGGGGGCAAATACCGTAATTAGCAACGCTGTAAGGTACGATCCGGAAAATTCCGCTTGGCGTACAGCATATTATGCCGTACCGATTATGCCCATTTATGATGAAGCACTTCTTGCCGATGACCTAGGTGTTTTCCCGAAAAATTATGCAAATGCACAGGATTTAGGGTATCGTGGTGGCCAAAATCCATTTCCGATATTGGACCTTAATGAGAACAGGTTAAAGATTAAGAACATATTGGCCAATTTTTATGCACAGGTTGATATTGTTCCCGACAAGTTGACTTTTAAAACATCTTATAGCCATAATTTTGAAACCCTTGAATCACGACAAGTTCGACTTCCTTTCTTTGTCGGGAACAACTTCAAGCGGGATAATGCCACATTGGTTAAAAGAAAAACGATAGTATCCAATCAAATTTGGGACAATACACTATCCTTTAGCGACAGCTATGGGAAACATGATTTAATGGTTTTGCTTGGCACTTCCTATAGGAATGAAGCTTTTGACTTTATCGGGGCGACAGGCCTTGATTTTCCACTTCGTGAAGAATCTTACTTTTTAGATCGTTCACCGACCATCCCCGAAGAGAGTGTTATTGATGGTGCTGGACAAGAATTTGGACTTTCATTTTTTACTAGGGTTACTTATAATTATGACAATAGGTACTTGCTCTATGGGACTTTCCGTGCCGATGGTGTCAGGAAATTCAAAAAAAAATGGGGTTATTTCCCAACGATTGGTGCTGGCTGGGTAGTATCCAAGGAAAAATTCATGGAAAACAATGGTGTTTTCGATTTTTTGAAATTGAGGGGAAGCTGGGGCCAACTAGGTAATGATAAGGTACCATCACAGTCAGGTGCCATCACTTCAACCCTATCACTGACCGCCTTGGGCGACTTACCTTTCAATGGTCTGATTACTTCCAGTGATTTCTCGGAATTGGATTGGGAACTTACAGAAGAAATAAATACAGGACTAACGGCACATTTTTTGAATAATCATTTATCATTGGATGTCGATTACTATATTAGAGATACCAAGAATGCCATTATCCCAGTCCAAAGAGTCCTAATACCAGGTAGTATATTGCAAAATGTTGGGGAAATAAGGAATACGGGGTTCGAGGTCGCTCTAAGTTGGAACAAAAAAGTATCGGAAGACTTCAGTTATAGTATTGGCGGTAATTTTGCCTCACTACGGAATGAAGTCCTGGATTTGGGTGATCAATTACACTTGGATGCGGGTACGGCCGAATTCAGACAACGATCGATTGTGGGAGAACCTATGTTCGTGTTCTTTGGCCGTGAGATCACTGGTGTTTATCAAAATGATTCCGAAATTCAGGCCGACCCTGTTGCAATTGCCAACGAATTAGAACCAGGTGACTTTAAGTACAAGGACAATAATGGTGATGGGGACATCACAGATGACGATAGAAAAGTCTTGGGATCCTTTTTGCCCTCGTATTCTTTTGGGATCAATGTTGGGTTCGATTATAAAGGATGGGATTTTTCAGCAAGTTCAATAGGTCAAGGTGGTAACAAGATTCTTAACCGAAAAAGGGGTGAGGTGATTTTCACAAACGATACCAACTGGGACCGCGATTTTGCCATTAACCGTTGGCACGGTGAAGGTACAACCAACAGTTATCCCTCTTCAGCGGGAGTTAGAAAAGGGTGGAACCAAAAATTAAGTGATTATTGGGTAGAAGATGGCGACTTTTTCAGGCTGCAGAATATTACCATAGGGTATACGGTCAACAAAAAGGGGGATTTAAAAGGTATCCCCAGAACCCGTATTTATTTTACAGCTGAAAAGCCTTTGACCATATTCAATTATAACGGATTTAATCCTGAAGTAGCGAACGGTGTAGATAATCAAACGTATCCGATACCAGCGGTCTATACGGTTGGGGTAAATATTAAAATTTGAAAAAATGGAAATGATTAAGAAGACTAAAGTACTTGTTGATTACTTGGCTTTGATAGCACTATCGGCAATAATGGCCGTAGGGTGTACGGATAAATTGGATGAACCCCAGATCAATAACGCATTTGCAGGAGATACGGATTTTGATAAAACCGAGGACATGATATTACATGTAATCGGGGCCTATGCGGCTTTTCAATCTCGTGGATGGGAGCAACCACTTTTGATTTCGGTACGAGGCGATGATGTCAATGCAGGTGGTCTAGGTGACCAACAGGATTTTGCCGAGACGGACCTCTTTAATTATAATAAGGATTATTGGATGTACAATTCACTATGGGAAAATGTATATGTAGATATTATTTCCGCCCATACCGCTATGGATCAGATTGCAAGATTCCAAGAAGTTGCCGATGCGGCCGGCATTGGGAAAGGGAACCAGTATATTGCCGAGATAAAAGTTCTTAGGGCCATGATGCTCTTTCAAATTTCGCAAGTTTGGGGTGATGTTTTTATTCCGGAATCATCAAATACCAATGAACTATTGGATGTGGAAGTCTTGCCGACAAAGGATGAGGTTATGCAGCATATCTCCGACCAAATGGACGAAGCCATACCTTTCTTGCCTAATGTGCGGCCCAATGAGCGTATTGATATTCCGGGAGGGGTTACTCGATATACCGCATTGGCCGTCAAGGCCTTGGCAAATCAGGAATTGAAGAATTATCAGGAAGTGGCAGATGCGACAGGACAAATAATAAGTTCTGGGAAATTTAATTTGTATTCCGATTTTTATGAACTGTTCAAGATTCCAGGAAAATTAAGCGATGAGAGTATTTTAGATCTTCAATATTCCGATTTTGGCCAAGGGGAAGGCGATCGTTCGGGCCATCTTTATGCTCCTTATGGCCCACAAGGTTGGACTCCTGCGGTAGAAGGCGCTTCAAGTGGTTGGGGCTTCTATGAACCAAGTATGAAGTTTATTAAATTCATGCTGGATAGAGGTGAGACCGTACGTTTGGAGACCAGTGTGCTCTTTACCGATCGCGGTATCGAAGAACTTCAAACAGATCCAGCCTATGCAACCTTACCAGCATTTGTTTCCAACACAACACGCGATGGTGATGTAATTAATGACTATGCCCGGGCATTATTCGCCAGTGGAAAACATTATTTGCCCTCTAATCAATTGATTCCTGGTAGGACTGGTTATGGAAGTAATAAAAATTATAGTATAATAAGATATGCCGAAGTTTTACTAATGTATGCCGAAGCACTTGCCCAAGGAGCCTCAGGCTCAGGTATGACGGCGGACCAAGCTGTTAATCAAGTCCGTGAGAGAGCCGGTATGCCCGCCTTGTCAGGAGTGACCCTTGACCAGATCATCGATGAGAAGTTTGCTGAATTGGGTATGGAATGGGGCAAACGCTATTTTGATATGCTCCGATTAGGCAGGTATGACGAATTAAGTTACGATGGAAGGACATTTAGCGAAGATAAGAGCTTCCTGCCCTATCCCCAGACTCAAGTAGATCAATTCCCGATTTTGGGCGACTAGACAACTAACACTTTGGAAAGATGAAAACAATAAAACACATATTCGCAAGCTGGTTGGCCGTTCTGTTTTTATACGGCTGTGACCAAGGTATAGATGACATTACCGAAGTTGCTCCAGGTACTGATGTTACTGCACCCCAGATTACCGTTAATTCCCCAACAGAAGGTTTGTCCATTAAGGTCTTTGAGGAAGTTACCGCATTGGATGTGGATTTGGAAGTGACCGATGATATTGAAATTGCTAGCATCGAAGTGCTTCTCAATGGCACGGAAATCGCCAAATTCAGTAGTTTTAAAGACTATCGTAGGGTTTTGGAGGAATTCACTTATGGCAACCTAGTTGACGGAAATCATAAATTGACCGTTAAAGCCACTGATATTGAAGGCAAGACCACTACGGTCGAAGTAAATTTCTCAAAGGAACCACCCTACGTATCCATGTTGGACGGTGAATCTTTCTATATGCCGTTTGATGGTGACTATAGGGACCAAATAAGCTTTGGGGTCGCTACTGAAATTGGGATGCCCGGATTTTCAAGTTCGGGTTATTCGGGGATAGGTGCCTATAAAGGAACTACTGACTCTTATATAACTTTTCCCGCAGGAGAATTGTTGAGCGATGAATTTAGTGCCGCATTTTGGTATAAAGTCGATGCAAATCCTGATAGGGCCGGTATTTTGGTTGTTGGTGATGATGCGGATGATCGTTTCCAAGGGTTCCGTCTGTTCAGGGAGGGAAATGCAGATGAACAACGAATAAAACTTAATGTTGGGACAGGAGATGGTGAAAGTTGGAATAATGGAGGGGTAATCGATGTTACGGCTGGTGAATGGATCCATGTAGCCTTCACGATTTCACAGACCCAAAGCGTTATTTATTTCAACGGAAACCAGGTGAATACTGCCGATTTGGCCGCACCGATTGATTGGACCGGTGCGGAATCGATCACCATTGGATCTGGTGGCGAAACCTTCAGTTATTGGAACCATTTATCGGATAGTAGCGATTTGGATGAATTGCGCTTTTTCAATAAGGCATTGACACAGACTGATATCCAGGTCATGTTGAATTCGTTCAATCCCTATACACCGCGATTTAATGGAGAATCATTTTACATGCCTTTTGAGGGAGGTTATGTTAATTTAGTGGGAAGTACTGTCGCGACCGAAGTGGGATCGCCTCAGATAACCGATGATTCCCATGAAGGGGAAGGTGCCTATCTGGGAGCGATGGATTCATACCTAACACATCCTGCCCCAAGTTATTTAAGCGATCAATTTAGTGCCTCGTTCTGGTATAAGGTAAATACAGACCCGGATAGGGCTGGTATATTAGTCGTTGGTGATAATGCAGATGACCGTCTACAAGGATTCCGTTTATTCAGGGAAGGAAATGCAGGTGAACAACGAATAAAACTAAATGTGGGTACTGGCTCAGGCGACGTTTGGAACGATGGTGATGTCATTGATGCTACGGCAGGGGAATGGGTGCATATTACCATGACGATATCGGATACCAAGAACAAGATATATTTCAATGGCGTAGAGGTAAGGTCGGCAGATATGGCGGCACCTATCGACTGGACAGGCTGTGAGGAATTTACCATTGGGTCTGGTGGCCCCACTTTTGATTATTGGGGACATGGATCGGATACAAGTATCATTGATGAGTTGCGTTTTTTCAACAAAGAACTTACTCCAGAAGAAGTGGCTGAAGTTGCTGGTGGTGAATTTACCCCAAAAAACTTTGGGTCAACCCTTTATATGCCTTTTGATGGTGCCAATACGGAAATGAACAGCAATACCGAACCCACCATTGTAGGGACACCTGGTTTTGCGGGAGATAGCAGTAAAGGTTCAGATTCCTATGCAGGTGCAGCGGATTCTTATCTTACTTTTCCGATCAATGGCCTGTTCAACGATCAATTTAGCGGTGCATTCTGGTATAAAGTAAATGGAGACCCAGATCGATCAGGGATTTTAACAGTCGCTCCGCCAATGGACGGGACCGATAATGTACTAACCTCAGGGTTTAGGTTGTTCAGGGAAGGAAACGCTGATGAACAAAGGATAAAACTTCATCTTGGTACCGATGGCGGTGATGTTTGGAACAATGGTGGGGTAATAGACGTCACGGCAGGTGAATGGATACATATTGCTTTTACGGTTTCCGAAACTGTAACACAGATATATTTCAATGGGGTTGCAGTTGAAAATTCCGGTGATATGTCAGGTAAAGTCATTAGTTGGGCCGATTGCGAAATTTTATCCATTGGGTCAGGAGCTCCAAATTTCATGGGCTGGAACCATCTATCCGATAATAGTTTTATTGATGATCTTTTGTTATTCGACAAGGTTTTGACACCTGAGGAAATATTGGCCATTATGGATTAGTATTGGCCTAAAGGAACATAGTATCAAAGTTGGTTTGAGTTGGTTTATAATATCATTTATGAGGTTTGTTTTAATCACGATGGCCGTTGCATCTTTGTTAGTTGGTTGTAACGGTCATTCTTTTAAAAGGAAGTCATCCGGGAATATTTCGGATATTTCTGTTGTTCCCGATAATGAAGCATTATTGGACACTGTACAAAAACAGACATTCAATTATTTCTGGGAAGGAGCCGAACCGATTTCCGGCCTCGCTAGGGAGCGCATCCATATGGACGGTATTTACCCTTCACATGACAGGGACATCATAACGACAGGAGGGTCTGGCTTTGGTCTTATGGCCATACTCGTAGGTGTTGAACGTAATTTCATCACTCGTGAACAAGCATTGGAACACTACGAAAAAGCAATAACATTTTTGACCAAGGCAGACCGTTTTCATGGGGCATGGCCACATTGGTTAATGCCGTCAGGGAAGGTTGTCCCTTTCAGTGCCAAAGACGATGGCGGTGATTTGGTTGAGACCGCATTTTTAATTCAGGGATTGCTAACCGTAAGGGAGTACTTTAAGGAAGGGAATGAACGGGAAAAACAACTTGCTGATAACATACAAAGACTTTGGGAGGAAGTTGAATGGGACTGGTATACCCAAAGAGGTCAAAATGTACTCTATTGGCATTGGTCCCCCAATTATGGCTGGGAAATGAATTTTCCTGTCAGAGGTTATAATGAGGCACTGATTATGTATGTTTTGGCGGCGGCATCCCCTACGCATCCTATAAAAAAAGAGGTTTATGAACAAGGGTGGGCGCGAAAAGGGGCAATAAGCCAAGATACGGTTTACTATGGTCTCAAGACTCAACTTGACCATTACGAACATGGCGAATCCCCTGTAGGACCGCTCTTTTGGGCGCACTACTCTTATTTGGGATTAAACCCGAAAGGGCTTTCCGATCAATACGGGGATTATTGGAAATTAAATCAAAACCATGCAATGATCCATTATAGATATGCAGTTGACAACCCTAAAGATTATAAATATTATGGGGATAACTGTTGGGGATTGACCTCCAGCTATTCCATGAAAGGATATGCTGGACATCGCCCTGATAGGGATGTTGGGGTAATTTCCCCCACTGCCGCATTGTCATCCATGCCCTATACCCCTGAACAGAGCATGGATTTCCTACGGTTTATTTATGTTGAGCAAGATTCCTTGATTGGCAGATATGGCCCATATGATGCCTTTAGTTTAGAACACAAATGGTGCCTGCCAAGGTATTTGGCAATTGATCAAGGCCCGATTACTGTAATGATAGAGAACTATAGAAGTGGGCTGTTCTGGAAATTATTTATGGACAATAAGGATGTTAGGCGTGGGTTGGGCAAATTGAATTTTAATTTTAAAGCCATTGAATAATGAGTAAGTTTCTTGTGGTTTTGTTTTGCATTCTAGTGCTTTCGGCATGTTCATCCGAAGATACTCCAGGTCCTATCGGTATTTCTGAACTTCCTCATGGGCCGAAAGAAAATCCTCCCATAATAGATGAACCCGCAATTGATGATGAGGCTTTAATGGACTTGACCCAAAGGGAAACGTTCAAGTATTTTTGGGATTTTGCTGAAAGTAATTCCGGTGCAGCCCGTGAAAGATACCATCCTTCCAATCCGTCAAATGACCCACTTACGGTAACAACAGGAGGTACAGGTTTTGGACTCATGGGCATTCTTGTCGGTATCGAAAGAAATTTCATCACAAAAGAACAGGCCATTGGAAGACTGAACAAAATATTCGGTTTTTTGGATACTGCAGATCGATTTCATGGGGCATGGCCACACTGGATGGACGGCAGTACTGGCAAAGCAATACCATTTAGTGCCCTGGATGATGGCGGGGACCTGGTTGAAACAGCATTCCTGGTACAAGGGCTTATCTGTGTAAAAGAGTATTTTAAAAACGGGAATGATACCGAAAAAGCACTATCCAATAAAGCGGATGTCCTTTGGAAAGGGGTGGAATGGGACTGGTATACCCAAAATAAAAACACATTGTACTGGCATTGGAGCCCCAACCATAATTTTGCGATCAACCTTGAACTGAAAGGATATAATGAAGTTCTGGTTACTTATATTCTGGCAGCAGCGTCTCCAGACCATTCAATAATAAAGGAGGTATATGATAACGGATGGGCCTCTAACGGTGATTTCATATCGGCCGATACTAAATACAATCTCCCTTTATTATTAGATCATGTTGGCAATGCACCCTATGGCGGACCTCTGTTCTGGGCACATTATTCCTATTTGGGATTAAATCCGAAAACACTGTCGGATGAGTATGTGAATTATTGGGATGTGAATGTGAACCATTCCAAAATAAACAATAATTATTGTGTTGAAAATCCGAGGAACTACGTCGGTTACGGAAAGGATTGTTGGGGGCTTACGGCAAGTTATACTCGAAATAACGATGGGAGCATAGGCTATAATGCACATAGTCCTTCAAATGACACTGGGGTAATTTCCCCCACTGCCGCAATAAGTTCTATGCCATATACGCCTGAGGAATCGATGAAAGCACTTCGTTATTTTTACAAAAACAGGGATAAGCTTTTAGGTCCTGCCGGGTTTTATGATGCCTTTAGCCCATCGAACGGCTATTGGGTGGCAGAGGCATACTTGGCCATTGACCAAGGCCCACAGATTGTAATGATAGAAAACCATAGGTCAGGTTTATTGTGGAATTTATTCATGCAAAATGAAGAAATCCAAAAAGGATTGGATGTATTGGGCTTTTCCTATTGAATGTTCATTTTTCCCTGCTTGCAGGTAGCTTTGGCATTTTGAACTTAAAATAAATCATTGGGAAAAATCGGGGACACTTGGTTATATTTGTGTTGCTGAATATCTTTGCGACCCGAGGCTAGGAAGAAATATCCGCCTATTACAATTCTTATGAATACAGACCAGACCTATTTACTTTATCGTTGTGGAGTTTTTAAAGGAAATGGCGTTTTGCGAAAATCAAAAATTACAACCATAGAATAATTCAAGTAAAATGAAAAAATCCAGAACCATACATTATTTGACCATATTACTTTTTTGCCTTGTCGTAACCAAGGCGCAAGCACAAGGGACCATTCCGCTAGTAGAGGAACTCTTGGAAAAAATGACCTTGGACGAAAAAATAGGGCAGTTGAATTTATCGGGATCCGGGGATGTTATAACCGGACAAACGAAAAGCTCCAATGTAGCCAGGAAAATCGAAGCAGGAAAGGTCGGTGGGTTACTGAACATAACCTCGGTTGAAAAAATCAGGGAAGTTCAAGAAGTCGCCGTGACGAAAAGCCGATTGAAAATCCCATTATTATTCGGCCTGGATGTCATCCATGGTTATAGGACCGCATTTCCAATACCCTTGGGACTGTCAACTTCCTGGGATATGCAATTGATAGAAAAAACTGCCCGAATGGCCGCGATAGAGGCTAGTGCGGATGGTATCAACTGGACCTTTTCCCCTATGGTCGATATTTCTAGAGATCCGCGATGGGGAAGGGTTTCTGAAGGGGCTGGGGAAGATCCTTATTTAGGTAGTGAGATAGCAAGGGCCATGGTTCGTGGATACCAAGGGGACGACCTGGCCAAAAACAATACGATCATGTCATGTGTTAAACATTTTGCACTATATGGTGCTTCCGAGGGTGGAAGGGATTACAATACTGTTGATATGGGCAGGATTCGCATGTATAATGAATATTTACCTCCTTACAAGGCCGCAATAGAAGCTGGGGCAGGAACCGTAATGGCATCATTCAATGAAATTGATGGGATCCCGGCTTCGGGGAATAAATGGTTGCTGACGGACCTTTTAAGGAAGCAATGGGGTTTTAAAGGTTTTGTGGTTACTGATTATACGGGAATAAATGAAATGATCGCCCACGGAATGGGTGATTTGCAAACTAGCTCGGCCTTGGCCTTAAATGCGGGTGTTGATATGGATATGATAGGTGAGGGTTTTCTGACTACCATTGGTAAATCTTTGGAAGAAGGGAAGGTGAGGATGGTTCAAATCGATAATGCCGTAAGAAGGATATTAAAGGCCAAATATGATTTGGGGCTATTCGACAATCCCTATAGATATTGTGATGTGAATAGGGCAAAGACAGAGATCTTCACTAATGAAAATCGGCATTTTGCAAGGGAAGTAGCCTCGCAATCAATGGTTTTATTGAAAAATGAAAATCGGTTATTACCATTAAAAAGGACAGGGACCATAGCTGTTGTGGGCCCCTTGGCGAATACGAAAGAGAATATGGCAGGTACATGGAGCGTCTCGACCATACAGGATAGGTCTGTTTCGTTCTTGGAAGGTATAAAAAACGTTGCCGGCGATAAGGTCAATATAGTATATGCAAAAGGAAGCAATTTGACCTATGATGCCGAATTGGAGAAAAGGGCAACTATGTTTGGAAAAGAAATCGATAGGGACGGTAAATCCGATATGGCGCTATTGAACGAGGCCTTGGAAATAACCTCAAAGGCCGACGTGATCGTTGCGGCTATAGGGGAGTCGGCCGAATTTAGTGGCGAAAGCAGTAGCAGGACCAATATTGGAATTCCCCAGGCCCAAAAGGATTTATTAAAGGCTTTGTTGAAGACAGGTAAACCTGTGGTCATGGTATTGTTTACCGGTAGACCCTTAGCCTTAAAGGAGGAAAGTAAGACAGTACCTGCAATATTGAATGTCTGGTTTCCGGGAAGTGAGGCAGGATTGGCGATTTCAGATGTGCTTTTTGGGGATGTCAATCCATCGGGAAAACTAACTGCCACATTCCCACAGAATGTCGGGCAGGTTCCGATTTTCTATAACCATAAGAACACGGGGCGTCCTATTCAGAACAAGGAGGGTGAATTTGAAAAATACACATCAGGCTATATTGATGAAAGGAACAAGCCGGTTTATCCATTTGGTTATGGCTTGAGCTATACTACTTTCAATTATGGGAACCTAAGGGTAAGCTCTGATATAATGAATAAGGACGATACTATCGAAGTAACTGTGGATGTGACCAATACAGGGGATTATGATGGTAAGGAAATTGTACAATTATATATTCGTGATGTAGTCGGAACAGTTACCAGGCCCGTTAAGGAATTGAAAGGGTTTCAAAAAGTGGCATTGAAAAAAGGGGAGACGAAGCCAATAACCTTTTCAATATCGATCGAAGATCTTAAATTTTACAATTATGATCTGGATTTTGTTGCGGAACCTGGGGAATTTGAGGTTTTTGTAGGTACAAATTCAGATGATACCCTGAAAACATCCTTCCGGTTGATAATGGAATAGGTATGGTCGGCAAAATGGCCTTTGCTTTGCCCTTTTTTCATGAAAATAGCCCATAAACGCCATGTTCATTCGCTATTGGTCGTGGGGTTGTTTCCCAAGGAATTGATTATGGAGGGAATCAAGTGCATTTATAGAGTTCAATACCATTAAGTATTGGGGGGTAAAAAAACGTTTTTCTTTCAATCACCTTGTAAAAGTGGTCGAGCATAAAGAATGGTTCCGGCCCCTGTTTGATTACAATGAGCCGTTCCGTGTCTAAAACGAAAACAGTTGTCGTTCCCCCTTCCCGCTAGTTTATAACTAGTGGTGGGTATGGGTAAGTTTACAGGTGTTTCTTTAGTTTACCCTTATTGGCTATTCCGCGAAGTTTGCAGCTAGTGGCCGGTAAGTATAAGGGTGGGGCATGGTATAGGGCAAGGAATAAAGGGAAGCCATGGCTTCCCTTTATTCCGATTCCAACGGTATGGGCAGTAAAAAAAATAAACCTTAACCATCTAATTACTAGAAAGTCAAGGTTTTTTATTGCGGAGAAAGAGGGATTCGAACCCCCGGAGGTGTGACCCTCAACAGTTTTCAAGACTGCCGCATTCGACCACTCTGCCATTTCTCCTTAGCGGATGCAAATATAGAAACCTTTTTCAATTCCAAAAAGGGAAAAGGGATTATTATTTTCGACAAAGCCGGTATTATTTTATTCTAGAAGCTATTTTTGCATCATGGAAGCGTGGTACCATTATGTACTTTTGATCGGGGTGGGGTTCACCGTTGGGTTCATCAATACCGTGGCGGGTGGGGGATCCCTGATTGCCTTGCCTGTTTTGATATTTTTGGGACTTCCGCCCAGTGTGGCCAACGGAACCAATAGGGTGGCCATTGTGGTACAGACGGCATTGGCCGCATCAGGGTTTAAGAGCAAACAGGTTTCAACATTCCCTTTTAACCTTTATCTGGGCATGTCGGCCCTATTGGGGGCCATTATAGGGGCATATATTGCGGTGGACATCCGTGGGGGGACTTTTAATAAGATACTGGCCATAGTAATGGTGCTTGTGGTACTTGTCATTGTTTTTAAGCCTAAGATACGATTGGAGGCCCTACAGGAACGTATTACGGGAAAGTACCTCTGGATCGGTACCGTCTCTTTCTTCTTTTTTGGGATTTATGGTGGTTTTATCAATGCGGGCCTAGGTTTCGTAATGATACTTTTTTTACATTTCGTAAGTCAAATGACATTGGTTCGGGCGAACGCCACTAAAGTGGTCGTCGTATTCATTTATACGCTTTCGGCCTTGGCGGTATTCGCCTTGAATGATAAGGTAAATTGGAAAATGGGATTCATTTTGGCGATAGGGAACGGTGCCGGTGCCTGGTTGGCAAGTAGGGTATCGGTGAACAGGGGGGATGGGTTCATCAAGACCTTCCTGGTCATAATGGTATCCATTATGGCGGTTAAACTATGGTTTTTTGACCTTTAGGGATAATTGATTGATAAAAAGTTATTGATGGAAAAAAGTATTGCACATTTAAAATGGCGTTATGCCGTTAAGGAGTTCGACCCAGGGCGGTTATTGCCCAAAGAAAAGATCGATGGGATAAAACAGGCCTTTAACCTAACAGCGACATCATACGGTCTGCAACCCATAAAAATGGTAGTGTTGCAGAACAAGGGGATACAAAAGAAATTGGTCCCCTGTTCCTATGGCCAACGTCAGGTTGAAAATGCCTCCCATGTATTGGTTATCTGTATAGAGAAGAGTATCAATGCAGAATATATTAACCAATATTTCAACCTGGTAAAGGAGGTAAGGGGTACCAATGACACTGTATTAAAACCATTTAGGGGTTTTTTGGTTCAGGATTTCGAGAAGAAAAAACCCGGGGATATCAGGATATGGGCTACCAACCAGGCATATTTGGCATTGGGCAACCTGTTGTCCTATTGCGCCTTGGAGGAAATTGATTCGTGTCCCATGGAAGGTTTCCTACCAGGGGATTACGATAGGATATTGGGATTGGGGAAACTAGGCCTGGCACCGGTATTGGTATTGCCGATAGGGTACAGATCTGGTAACGACCCCTTTTCCAAGATGAAAAAGGTACGAAAGAATGTAGCGGAAAGCGTTATTGAAATATTTGATTGAAGTTGAAAAAATAAATTGGTATGCCTGGATTTGAGTTTTTTGGGGAAAAAGAAAAAAAGGAAGTGCAAAATGTGCTGGACACCGGAATCCTAATGCGTTATGGTTTTGACGGGATGCGTCAGGGCCAATGGAAGGCAAAGGAATTGGAATCGGCCCTAGAGCAACGTATGGGGACCAAGCATGCCCATGTGGTAAGTAGTGGGACGGCGGCATTGACCGTGGCCTTGGCCAGTGCCGGTGTAGGGGCAGGGGATGAGGTCATATTGCCCACCTTTACATTCGTCGCCAGTTTTGAAGCTGTTTTGGTTTTGGGGGCGATCCCTATATTGGTCGATATTGATGATACCCTTACCCTAGATCCCGAATCTGTCGAAAAGGCCATCACAGAAAGGACCAAGGTCGTTATGCCCGTACATATGTGTGGTTCTATGGCGGATCTGGGTAAGTTACAGCAGATCTGTAAGGCCCATGGGTTATTGTTGTTGGAAGATGCATGTCAGGCCATAGGCGGTAGTTATAAGGGAAAACCGCTTGGAAGTATCGGTGACCTGGGTTGTTTCTCTTTCGATTATGTAAAGACCGTTACATGTGGAGAGGGAGGGGCATTGATTACGGACAATGAAAGCTATTACAGGAATGCAGATCATTATTCCGATCACGGCCATGACCATATTGGAAAGGATAGGGGGGCGGAGAGCCATCCTTTCCTAGGGTATAATTATCGTATTTCAGAGCTTAATGCAGCCGTGGGTGTGGCACAATTAAGCAGGTTGGATGAATTTATTGGTATTCAACGACGTAATTATACCATTTTGAAAAATACCTTGAAAGAGGTTGGGGGAATAACCTTTAGAACGGTTCCCGAAGGTGGTGTTGGTAATTATTCCTTTCTAAGTTTTTTTCTGCCCGATGGGGAAAAGGCGCGAACAGCACAAAAAGCCCTTTCCGAAGCGGGTGTGGATGGTTGCTTTTATTGGTACGACAACAATTGGCATTATTACCGCAAATGGGGGCATTTGACACACATGGGGTCTTTGGGTAACCTACCCCAGGAGGTAAAGGACCAATTGCCCGATTATACCCAGGCCGATTTTTCCAAATCGGACAAGTGGATTCAACGGAATATCTCCTGTTTGGTCAAATTAAGTTGGTCAGGGACGGAAGCCCAAGAACGGGCCACAAAGATGGCAACTGTTTTAAGGGGGCTTATGTAGTTTTTTTAAAAGGGGGTTAGTAGTTGACGTAATCCACGATTTCCAGACCATAGCCAACAATGCCAACACGTTTGGTTTGTTGGGTATTGGTCAATAACCTTATTTTGGAAATCTTAAGGTCGTGCAGGATTTGGGCCCCAACACCAAAATCCTTTGTGTCCATCTCGATCTTTGGTGCTTCGAAAATACCTTCTGATTGTAATTTTTTCAATTCGGACAGCCTATTTAAAAGGTTCAGGGATTGGGTTTCCTGGTTGATAAAGACAAAGGCACTGTTTTCAACATCATTCGTGGCCTTGAATATATGTTGTAGCTTCTCGTCGGGATTATTGGTCAAGGCTCCCAATATATCATTGTTCACCAATGTGGCATTGATACGGGTCAAAACAGGTTCACCCAACTTCCAGCTTCCTTTGGTCAATGCAATATGGATCTGGTTGTTCGTTGTTTGTTGATAGGCGTGTAGCTTGAATTTGCCGAATCGGGTAGTGATCTCAAAGTTCTCTTTCTTTTCAATAAGGCTATCGTTTTCCATACGATAAGCAACAAGGTCCTCAATCGAAATGATCTTTAAATCAAATTTCCGTGCCACCTTCATCAATTCTGGCAAACGGGCCATGGTACCGTCCTCATTCAGTATCTCGACCAATATGCCGGCAGGCTTAAGTCCGGCCAACCTTGCAAGGTCGACCGAGGCCTCTGTGTGGCCTGTTCTACGAAGAACGCCACCACTCATTGCCCTTAACGGGAAAATATGCCCAGGGCGGCCTAAGTCATGGGGTTTTGTGGAGTCCTCGACCAAGGACAGAATCGTTTTGGAACGGTCATGTACCGAGATGCCCGTGGTGCAACCATGCCCTATCAGATCCACTGAAACCGTAAACGGGGTTTGGTGCAATACGGTATTGTGCTGTACCATCATGTCAAGATTCAATTCCTTGCACCTGTCCTCGATCAATGGGGCGCAGATCAACCCACGTCCATACTGGGCCATGAAGTTTATCATTTCGGGGGTGGCTTTTTCGGCCGCTGCGATGAAATCCCCTTCGTTTTCGCGATTTTCATCATCTACAACAATGATTACTTTCCCTTTGCCGATGGCCTCTATAGCCTCTTCAATGGTGTCTAGTCGTATGTTTTTTTTCATCTCGGTCTCATGTCGTAACTGTTTCTTTTCCTTTCTTTTTCTTGTTGAATATTTTCTGAAAGAATTCAACCATCCCATCCAAGTTCATCAATCCCCGATCCGCAGTTGCCCTTTTTGTCAGGACTATACTCAAAGGTAACATTATCATGGTGGATAACCATGCCCCGATAATTGGATGTATCTCATTTTTTTTGGCATAGTTCCCTGCAAAAACCCCGATAAAATAATAGGTGAGGAACAGAATGATCGCAATGACCATTGGGAGTCCAATGCCCCCTTTGCGTATAATGGCACCCAACGGGGCACCAACAAAGAACAGGATGATACAGGAGAGGGCCAAGGCATATTTTTTATGTAATGCCAAAATATGTCTGTTGTATATCTCATAGCGTTTGGCCAACTCATTCTTTTTGCCCTTAATAGAGGTCATTAAGTTTGAGACATTCGTTTTGGCAGTGGTCACGATCTGTACTTTTTGCCAGTCCTGATAAAGGTTTATCATGTCTTTAATGGATGTGATACTATCTTTCTTAACGGTATCATTTTTTATCCTTGCCTTTATTTTTTCTAGTTCAGGGGGTAATAAGGAATCTTTTTTTGTTTTGACAAAGGCTCCCATACGGCCTTGTATGTTCTTTGAAAAGGCCCCGACGATCCTAAGGTTGTCCTGTTTTAATGAATCTATGTCCTTGGTGAGTCGGGATACATTTTTCATTTTTTCGGTACTGACGTCCCGTTCCTCATCCATATCAACATTATTGAACCCTGATAGGTCGATATTCATGGTATAGGTCTCAAAATCCGCATTGGCGAAAGGATACTTGTTCTTGCCCTTGGTGGTACTCTTTTCCAGATCACGGTAATAATGTCCGTTATATAGCACCAACTGTAGAATATCGGAGGTTTCACTGCTTTTCAACTCTCCGGTCTTGGCCTTTATAACCGTTGAGTTTACCTTGGTCTTGGTTTTCAAATGAATGGTTATATTCTCAAGAAAACGATCGTTCTCACCATATTTCCTATCGACCTTTATATTCATGTCGGCATCCTCAAAATCACTGAATGCGCCTTCGACAATGGCTATGGCAGGCTTTACCTTGGCTATGTTCCGACGTAGGTTGTATATTTTCTGTTCGGAGGCAGGTATCACGATGTTCGCGAAATAGAATGTAACACCCCCTAGGAAGGTGATAAAGACAATGAGGCTCAACATAGCCCTCTGCAAGGAAATACCAGAGGCCTTCATGGCTGCGAATTCATAGTCTTCCGCTAAGGTCCCAAAGGTCAGTATGGAAGATAGTAAGACCGTTAACGGCAGTACCTTTTCGGTTAAATTGGGCATTAGGTAAAAAAGGAACTTGCCTATAATGATGATGTCGAGACCCTTGCCGGCCAAATCATCTATAAAAAGCCAAATCGTCTGAAATATGAAGATGAACATCAATATCACAAACGAACTGAAAAAATTAAAAAGGAATCTCGATAAAATATACCGATCTAGAATTTTCAATATAGTAATGTTAATTTAAATAAAACCTACGATAATGTCAATCTCCATAAACTAAAACATTGCCCTGTAACCTAAAAACGGCACTTACCCGATATGGTCCAACATAAGAGGCAAGGTTGTACTGTCCTCCAAGGCCATAACCAAAACCTTAATTTCTTATAATGTAGTAGCCTTCGTCTTTGTACTTGTTCTCGTCAAATGTAAATAAGGTTTTCGATAAAGGTTGGTTTGTTTTAAAAGAATTAACAGTTATGGTCGTCATTGTGCCATTTTTGCCTGTCTCGATTACCTTGTAAATGTGTTTGGTCTCCGCATCTATACCTAATAGAATGTATTTTATCTCTGTATTGGTATCAATAGGAATCAATTTAATGAATTGTATTTTTTTCCCTTGCACGTTCTGAAGGATATCCCATTTGTAGGTGTGTCCTTTCTTATAGAAGGTCAACATTTTTGAAGGGGTGATGGTGTTCCCATCATCTGATTTCTCCTCAATGGTAACTTCCTCGTTCTCGGGGACTATGGTATATACCTTTTTGCCGTCATAGAGTTGTTGTGCCCCAAAAAAGTTGGCAAGGTACTTGTCCCCTTGCATGGTGACATCACCTCTTGTCTCATCATTGATGCCGGCTTCCTTGTTGTTGAGGACATACCTGAAGTCCACAAAGATATTGTCATACCCTTCGACCTTGTTATAGACTTCGTCCAAAAGTGCCTTTGCTTTTTCCGAATTCTGGGCATTTGAAATATTTAGGGCTAAAAATGCAACTGTAATTAAAAATATCTTCTTCATTAAATTTACTTTAACTCGTTATTCAATAATTGATCTAATGCTATCATATCGGGTACTAAAACCTGTCTGGCCTTACTACCCTCGAAAGGTCCAACAATACCTGCGGACTCCAACTGGTCGATAATACGTCCTGCCCGGTTGTACCCTAGTTTTAGTTTTCGTTGCAACAATGAGGCAGATCCCTGTTGTGCGATTACGATGACCTCTGCCGCCTCCCTGAACATGGCATCCCTTTCGCTTATCTCATAATCAATATTTGTGCCAGAATCCTCGCCAAGGTACTCGGGCAATTCATGCGCTTCGGGATAAGCCCTTTGCGAACCGATGTATGCCGTTATTTTCTCAACCTCGGGAGTGTCCACAAAAGCACATTGTAAGCGGGTAACCTCATTACCTTGGGTAAACAGCATATCCCCACGCCCGATCAATTGATCGGCTCCTTGGGCATCTAGAATGGTTCTTGAATCGATCTTGGAGGTGACCCTAAAGGCGATACGGGCAGGGAAGTTTGCCTTGATGATACCTGTGATTACGTTTACCGATGGTCTTTGGGTAGCGATAATCAAGTGAATGCCAATGGCCCTTGCCAATTGTGCCAAACGTGCAATCGGGGTCTCGACCTCCTTGCCCGCGGTCATGATCAAATCGGCAAACTCATCGATGACCAAAATGATATAGGGCAAGAATTTATGCCCGTCATTCGGGTTCAGTTTACGCATTTTGTATTTCGTATTGTATTCCTTTATATTCCGTACCATGGCCAATTTCAATAGTTCATATCTATTGTCCATTTCTATACAAAGGGAATTCAGGGTGTTGATTACCTTGGTATTGTCGGTAATAATGGCTTCTTCCGAATCCGGGAGTTTGGCCAGGAAATGCCTTTCGATCTTATTGTAAAGCGTAAGTTCCACCTTTTTGGGGTCTACCAGGATAAATTTAACTTCCGCTGGATGTTTTTTGTAGAGGAGGGAGGTGATTACCGCGTTCAACCCTACCGATTTACCCTGCCCTGTTGCACCTGCCATAAGCATGTGGGGCATTTTGGCCAAATCGACAATAAAGGTTTCATTGCTTATCGTTTTCCCGAAGGCAATGGGCAATTCCATTTCCGCCTTTTGAAATTTACTTGATACAATGACCGATCGCATTGATACCATTGTTGGATTCTTGTTGGGGACTTCAATACCGATGGTGCCCTTGCCTGGGATAGGGGCGATGATACGAATACCCAAAGCGGCCAATGATAAGGCGATATCGTCTTCCAGGTTCTTTATTTTGGAGATGCGTACCCCGGCCTCGGGTACGATTTCATAAAGGGTGACCGTTGGGCCAATGGTGGCCTTGATTTGCGCGATACCTATCTTGTAGTTCTTTAAGGTATCGACAATTTTGTTCTTGTTCTCCTCAAGCTCCTCTTGGTTTATGGTTATTCCGCTTGTTTTGCCGTGTTGTTCCAGAAGGTCGATAGTAGGGAACTTGTAATTGCCCAGTTCCAATGTAGGGTCGAATTCCCCAAAATCATCGACTAGTTTATTGGCAAGGGCATTGGTGTCTTCCTGTTCCTCGACTATTTTCTCTATCTCCATGGCCAGGATATCATCCTCGATTACTTCCTCGGTCAGCACATTGACCTCGAAATCATCGATGGTATTTTCTTTCTCTATGGGAGGGATGTCATTTTTGTGGGTATAGGGGTCGGGAATGACCGGGACCTCATCCTCTTTTTCAAAATCAATGGAATCCGTACCCTCTTCCGTATTGGTCTTGAATCCTGAGGAAATGGATTTTCTTTTGGCCTTAAAATAATTGGCAAGTCCTTCTGGTGTAAAATGGAACAACCGGACCAAAATAAAGGTCAGCCCGAATAAAAGAAGTAACAATACCCCGATCTTACCGGCATAGTCTTGAAGGAAATCGTTCATCTCGTAACCAATGATACCGCCTAATAAGGGTTTGTCAACAGCAAAGAAACCAAGGCTGATCGATATCCAGATGATAAAGACCAATCCCCATATCCATTTTTTCAGCAATCCTTCCCCTTTAAGGTTTAGGAACATGTATAGCCCTGTGTAACCGAGTAGGAACGGAAATATAAACGATGCCAGCCCAAACCCTTTATACATGAACAAGTGGCTTACACTTGCCCCGAATTTGTTCAAAAGGTTTTTGGCCTGTTCATTCCGATCGGCAAACTCGGTCAATAGACTTTGATCGTCCTGCCATGTAAAATAAAATGACACAAAAGAGAAGAACAAGGCCATACTGAAAAGAATCAAAAGACTTCCCAGGATGATTTTATTTTGATTGGATATCGATAAACCCTTTTTTGGGGTCTTAGGTTTTGATTTTCTCCCTTTCTTTGCCATTAATAGAATGATTCTTGGCGCAAAAATACAAATTTACACCCTAAGCCAAAGCGATGAATGTTTTTAAAAAATTTTTGGTATATAGATAATCATTCCGATAATACCCGCACCGATCGATACCAGCATAACGGCTCCAGCGGAGATGTCCTTGATAAAGCCTATTTTCCCATCGAATTCGGGCTGTACAAAATCGGATAATTTTTCAACAGCGGTATTCAATCCTTCAATGCCCAAAACCAGGGAAATCGCGAAAACCTGAAGTATCCACTCCGTAGGGGATATATCAAAATAGAATCCGCCAACGGTTACCACCAAAGCGATGAACACCTGGATTTTTATACTTGCCTCTGTCCTTATCAAAAGCAATGCCCCTTTAAGGGCGAAGCCCACACTGCGGATTCTATTTTGAACAAAGGGTTCCTTAGGCCTATGCATCCATCAATGCCGCCAAGGCAGCCTTATAGTTAGGCTCATCAACAGTTTCGGCTACTTGTTCCGAGTAAACCACATTGCCTTTCCCATCGATTACAACAACCGACCTGGACAAAAGACCTTGCAATGGGCCATCGGTAAATTCGACTTGATAGGCCTTCCCGAAATTACCATCCTTGTAATCGGATAGCATTACTACGTTTTCAATCCCTTCGGCACCGCAGAAACGGGCCTGGGCAAACGGAAGGTCTTTGGAAATACAGAGTACGATGGTGTTTTCCAATTCAGCGGCTTCTTTGTTGAATTGTCGTACGGAAGCCGCACAAGTACCTGTATCTACACTTGGGAATATATTAAGGACTAATTTCCTGCCTTCGTATTCCGATAGTGAACGGGTGGAAAGGTCGCTCAAGGTCAATTTGAAATCGGGGGCAGCACTACCCTTGGATGGTAAATTGCCAATAGTATGTATTTCGTTTCCTTTGATTGTTACGGTAGCCATAATATTCTATTTTAATATGAATGGTGAAATTAAAGAATATATACTTGAAAAAGGAATGATTGTCAAATAAAAAAGTCCGTACCAAAAAAGGTGGTGCGGACTTTATTTCCTATATAAGGTTACCCTAGGAATCAATGGATCCCATAACACGCTTCATGAACTCGTTCAAGGCCTCCTTTTTGTCCTTGCCTTCCTTTATCGCTTTGTTTACCTCGAGTGCCCCATACATATTTGAGATGATCTCGCCGATGACATCGAGTTCCCCGTCCTTTAATGAGGGCACTTCGGTAAGCGCCTCAAGCGTCTCAAGGGTCTCGATGATATAGTCCTCATCGTTCTCCTCAATAAAGCCGGTCAAATGTTTAATTACCGGTAATTTCATTGATCAATTCTTTTAAGACATCATATTTGTTTGTCTGGACCTGGTTCTTCAACTCCCCATTTACGAATGCGGCAAAAGTAGGGAGGTTGTCGACTTTGGCCAATTTTCTTGATTCCGGGAATTTTTCGGCATCGACTATGACAAAGGTGGTGTCTTCATTCGTTGAGGCTTCTTTTTTGAATTTCGGTTTCATGATTCGGCAATTGCCACACCATGTTGCCGAGTACTGTACCACAACATTTTTATTTTCTGCGATGATTTCATCTAAATTATCCTTTTCCAATTCTATAAGCATACGATTGTTTTATTAGTGATGAAAAACGGAAATCGGGCAATGGCTTATTTTATATAAAACCATTGCCTGATTTCCACTGTTGCTAGGAATGTGTGGACAGATACTCGGACACCCCTTTTCTATCGGCGGTCATCGCATCCTTGCCTTCTTCCCAGTTGGCAGGGCAGACCTCACCTTTTTCCTGAACGTGGGTATAGGCATCGATCAAACGTAAAAATTCCTTCACATTCCTTCCTAATGGCATGTGGTTGATGCCTTCGTGAAAGACAGTACCTTCCTCATCGATCAAATATGTGGCCCTATAGGTAACATTGTCTCCGTCAACGGTAACCACTCCCGTTTCCTCGTTATATTGCTCATTGCTTATATCCAATATACCCAAGGTAGAGGCAAGGTTTCGGTTGCTGTCGGCCAATATAGGGTAAGTCACCCCTTCGATACCTCCATTGTCCTTTGCGGTATTCAACCATGCAAAGTGTACTTCGGCCGTATCACAGGAAGCACCTATAACCACTGTGTTCCTTTTTTCGAATTCCTTTAAGGAGTCCTGAAAGGCAAGTAATTCGGTAGGACAAACAAAGGTAAAGTCCTTTGGGTACCAAAAAAGCAATACCTTTTTGTTGTTCTTTTGGGCTTCTTCCAAAACATTAAGTTTGAAGGTGTCACCCATTTCATTCATTGCGTTTACATCTAAATCCGGAAATTTTTTCCCTACAAAGGCCATATATGATATTTTTTAAGTTTATTGATTCTTTTGCAAAATTACATCACAACTTGTATAATCCAACCTATTGTTTATTGGTAAAATCAATACTTGTATAATTATTGTATATACTTAAGGATGAAAAGGGTTGTTTTTGTAAAAATAGGACAAAAATGAATGAATCCGTGTTGGTTTGGCAAAAAACAAGAGATTGGATCACGGACTTCGCAATCTGGTTTTTTGGTTTTTTCAATTAGGGGTTCAAAGGGTTTTGGCCAATTGCTTTATCTTGATATGGAAAACAGCGAAAACAAGGGTCATTATAGGGCTGAGCCAGTTGAAGATGGCATATAGGAGGTATTCGCCCACTCCAACACCCAACACCCCACTATGATACGCTCCACAGGTATTCCACGGAATCAGTACCGATGTGACCGTTCCCGAGTCCTCAAGGGTGCGACTTAGATTTTCCGGAGCAAGATTCCTATCGGAATAGGCTTTTGCGAACATTTTCCCGGGGACAACGATGGCCAGATATTGGTCAGAGGCCGTAATATTGAGGGCTATGCAGCTACCGACGGTACTGGCAAACAGACCGAAGGTGGTTTTTGCCATGTGCAGAAGTGATTTTGTGATCCGCGACAAGGCCCCGATACCATCCATGACCCCCCCAAAGAACATCGCGCATATAATAAGCCAAATGGTACCTAACATCCCTTCCATGCCTTTGCCTGTGAATAGGTCGTTCAATGCGGGATTATCGGTCGCCACATTGGTTTTGACGGTTATGGCCATTAAGACACCTTTGTAACCTGATTCAAAGGTCAGGTTTTTTGAGTTGGTCAATCCTGCGACAATATCTGGTTGGAAGATAAGTGCAAAAATAGCCCCTAGGATCGTGCCGATCAATAAAGCGGCCAATGGGGGTGTTTTTTTAATGATTAGGAATATAACGGCAGCCGGTACCAAAAAGAGCCAGCCATTGATATTGAAGGTCGAGTCTATATCGTTCAATATAGAAGCGGTATCGGCCGAACCGGTAGTATCTATGATAAACCCAAGGATAATAAAGACCAATAAGGTGATCGTTATGGTAGGTACGGTCGTATAGGTCATGTACTTTATGTGGTCGAATAGATTGCCTCCGGCCATGGCGGGGGCCAAATTGGTCGTGTCGCTCAAAGGGGACATCTTATCGCCGAAATAGGCTCCTGATAGCACGGCACCCGCGGTCATGCCCAATGAGATCCCCAGGGCTTCACCAATACCGATCAATGCGATACCAACGGTTGCCGAAGTTGTCCAGCTGCTCCCTGTTGCAATGGATATGACGGCACAGATGATAATACACGCTGCCAAAAATATTGTCGGATTCAATATTTGAAGTCCATAATATATCATTCCGGGAATGATACCGCTTATCAGCCATGTACCGGCCAAGGATCCTACCAATAGTAGGATAAGTAAGGCCCCAGTGGTCGATCTTATATTTTCGGACACTTCGTCCAACATCTGTTTGTAGCTCACCTTGTTAAGGAAACCAACAATGGCCGCTACGGCACCACCGAGCAAGAGTATGAACTGATTGGAGCCCCCAATGGCCTCGTCCCCAAAGACATAAACGTTATAGGCAAGCATACCCACCAATGTAATTACGGGAATAAGTGCTTTCCAGATACTCAGCTCCTTATTGTCCACAATATGCTCATCCTCTCTATGTTCATTAGGGTTGTTTGTTTGCATTGGTTTGGTTTTGGTTTATTCGTAATATTACGATTTTACCACTTGTTCTGCAAGTCCAAAAGTAAAAGGGTGTTAAACCACTGTTGTTTTAGGTCAAAGAATATCAAGTTCTACCATGCATTCCCGCATCATGTTGTAAGTCCTTTCGATATCATTGTCAAGTCCTATGGAAAAACGGACCAATCCATCGGTCAACCCCATTTGTTTTTGTTCTTCCAACGGAATCTCTGAGGAAGTGGATGTTCCGGGGGCACTGAAAAGGGTCTTGTAAAAACCAAGGCTTACGGCCAAATAGCCCAATTTCCTATTTTGCATGAGTTCCATAAGGGCATTGGCCTTGTCCAACGACCCAACATCGATGGTCATGAGTCCTCCAAAACCATACTCATGGTTCATGAATCTTTTTAGTTTTTCATGGTCTTTATGGGATTCCAGACCAGGGTACACCACCCGTAGCCCGTCTTTTTCGAAATTCCCTGCTAGATATTGGGTGTTTTCGCTATGTTTCTTCATGCGTATATGTAGTGTCCGCATGTTCTTCAGGATAGAAGCCGCCCTAAGACTGTCCAAGGTACTGCCCAGTAACATACCGGCGCCACTATGAACGTCTTTTAAGGCAAGGCAAAATTCATTTGTGCCACAGATCACCCCAGCAACACAGTCACTTGAGCCATTGATGAATTTTGTCAGACTATGTATTACGATTTCGGCCCCAAGCTTTGCAGGTGAGATCGAAAGGGGGGAGAAGGTATTGTCGACCACTAATGGGATTCCGTGCTTTTTTGCTATACCCGATAGGGCCTTGATATCGGCAACCTCCAATAAAGGGTTGCTCACAGCCTCACAATAGATCATTTTCGTTTTTGGGGTTATGGCATTTTCGACAGCTTCCAGATTGGTTATGTCAACAAAGGAAGTCGCTATGTTGAATTTCTTAAGGAAGTTCTTCATAAAGGCATAGGTCCCCCCATAAATGGTCCTACTGCTCACGATATGGTCGTCTGTATCGCATAATTGCAACGTAACCGCTGTAATCGCCCCCATACCGCTAGCGGTAACATTGGCGGTCTCGGTTCCTTCCAGTGCCGCTAAGGCCTCGCCCAAATATAGGTTGGAAGGGGAGGAATGTCGTGTGTATAGATAGCAACCCTCCGTATTTCCCTCGAAGGTGTCGAACATTTTTTTTGCTGATAGGAACGTATAGGTTGATGAATCCGATATTGAAGGGTTAACGCCTCCATATTCACCAAAATATTGTAGATCCTGTAAATTATCCGATGCCTTGTTTTTCATAAGAATGGTGTTTTGAACACTAAATTTACAATTAAGGTGTTTTGTATTCAATAAAATATCCTATACTTGGATTATAAAACTATTAAATAGCATTAATTTAGAATAATTATTTATTTATTAGGGAAGGAACACGTATTAAACGAAAAATATTCCAAATGGGATTTGATAAAACCGATAGTCGACTTCTTGGTTTGTTGCAAGAGAATAGTAAAAGGACAACAAAGGAATATGCAAATGATTTGAATCTTTCCGTTACGGCTGTTTATGAGCGTATCAAGCGTTTGGAAAAATCCGGGATGATCAGAAAGTATGTCGCCCTTATAGATAAGGCAAAAGTCGGTAAGGCCTTTGTCGTACTTTGCCATGTTAAATTGATACAACACGCCAAACCCTACGTGCTACAGTTCGAAAAGGAGGTACAAGGGTTGGAGGAAGTGGTAGAGTGTTACCATATAAGTGGCGATTATGACTATATCTTAAAGATCTACGTTCGTGATATGGAGGCGTATAGGGATTTTATGGTGACCAAACTCACGGCTCTTGACCATATAGGGAGTACACAAAGCTCATTTGTGATCAACGAAGTGAAGCATACGACTGGAATTCCCCTTTAAGATCGGAAAATAGTGCTAATTTTGTCACATATAAAAATCAAAGACTATTATGACTGAATATGATGTGGCCGTAATCGGCTCTGGTCCTGGCGGATATGTTGCAGCGATTCGTTGCGCCCAACTTGGAATGAAAACAGCGATTATCGAAAAATACAGTACTTTAGGTGGTACTTGCCTGAACGTAGGCTGTATCCCCTCAAAAGCAATGCTCGATTCCTCCCACCATTACGAGAGTGCCATAAAACATTTTCAGGAACACGGTATTGAGGTACCAGGGGAAATAAAGGTCGATTTAAAGCAAATGATAGCCCGGAAACAGGGTGTTGTGGATATGACCACCAAAGGGATCGATTTCTTGATGAAGAAGAATAAGATCGATACCTATGAAGGTATCGGTAGCTTTAAGGATGCCACTCATATTGATATAGCAAAGAGTGGTGCCAAAAAGGAAACGATAGTGGCTAAGAACACCATTATAGCTACGGGCTCAAAACCTTCGACCTTACCTTTTATCACCTTGGACAAGGAGCGGGTCATTACCTCTACAGAGGCTTTGGAGCTTAAGGAGATTCCCAAGCACTTGATCGTTATCGGTGGCGGGGTTATCGGTTTGGAGTTGGGTCAAGTATATAAACGCCTAGGTTCAGAGGTTTCGGTCATCGAGTATATGGATCGGATCATTCCTACGATGGATGCCGGTTTGTCCAAGGAATTGATGAAGTCAATGAAAAAGCAAAAGGTGAAATTCAACTTGTCCCATAAGGTGAAATCCGTTGAGCGCAAGGGTAGGGAGGTCATTGTAAAGGCTGATGACAAGAAAGGTAATGAAGTGTCCCTTACAGGGGATTATTGTTTGGTGTCGGTTGGCAGACACCCCTATACCCAAGGTTTGAATGTTGGGGCAGCAGGTGTTGAAATGGATGATCGTGGTAGGATCGCCGTTAATGACCACTTACAGACGAATGTTCCGAATATATACGCTATTGGCGATGTAGTCCGTGGTGCCATGCTGGCCCATAAGGCAGAAGAGGAAGGTACAATGGTAGCAGAGATCCTTGCAGGTCAAAAGCCACATATTGATTATAATCTGATTCCAGGGGTTGTCTATACTTGGCCAGAGGTTGCCGCAGTGGGAAAAACGGAAGAGAAATTAAAGGAAGCCGGTACCGCATATAAAGTAGGCCAGTTCCCAATGCGGGCCCTAGGGCGTGCACGTGCCAGTATGGATATTGATGGCTTTGTGAAGATCCTTGCCGATGCCAATACCGATGAGGTACTTGGTGTGCACATGATCGGGGCACGTTGTGCCGATTTGATCAGTGAAGCGGTCACTGCCATGGAGTTTAGGGCGTCTGCCGAGGATATCGCCAGAATGAGCCATGCACACCCTACGTATTCCGAAGCGGTCAAAGAGGCTGCCTTGGCAGCTACCGGGGACAGGGCCATACATGTATAGGGCATGGTTTAAACCCTATTGGAAGAGTTCTCCATTGCCCTGAAAGTGGGTTATGGTATATGGGTAACTTTATACGGGAATCTTGGTTTGGGTGTACCAAGTATTGCTTCTGTGTAAAAAGGAGGGTATTACATCAGTCTTGGTTTATTGCGGATCAAAATCGATGTATTTGATCCTTAAAGGAATATAAAACTTAAGTCAGGAACAGCGATTTAATTTTTTGTCCACCCAATGGACCTAAGTAATTTGGATAGGTATCCTTTAATCGGTTTTTGGGAAAACGCATACCCAAGTTGTACATTTCGGTATAGCTGTTTTGTTGCCAGGATTACGCCATTTTTAAGCTGTACCTTGTTACTTTCATATTGCAAAGCCGTAAAGGAGCATACGGCCATGAAAAAAATGGCCCCCAATATGGCAGCGGTGGGACTCAGTTCCCGGTGGAAGAACCTATAAAGCCCAAGCCCGGTAAAACTACCATATAGTATAACGAAATGGATGACGTAGATGCTTAAGGTATTCTGGCCGATCTTTAGTAGGGTAGGGTGTGCCATCAGCTTTCTCAAGGTCATGAAAACGGTAAAGACAAGGAACACATCACCCAACCTTATGAAAAGGTAATTGTTCATTGCAATGGCGGCAAAAAGGTCAGTCCCGGTCAAAAGGGAAAGCCCTAAAAAGAAATCGGAGGAAAAGAAGATCAAAACGATGCCGATCAAGAGTGATGATAGAATGGCATATTCGTACAAAAACCCATGACCCTTATACCGAGTGAACAAAACGGACAAAAAGGCACCGAATGTGGCATAGCCGAACCAAGGTATAAAAGTGAATACCGAGCCATTGCCCCTAGTGAAAAAATTGGCCAAGGCTATGGGTAGAAAATCAAAAGTCCATTCCTTATATACGGGCTCAAACAGGAATAAGAGCAAGGTGGCCCCCAATAATAGGGCAGAAAACAATGCCTTGCCCGTTTTCTGTGCCAAGAGATAGATTCCTATGATTCCCAATAGGGAAAGACCAATACAATGAAGTACATCCACAAGGAAAAAAGCATCATAAACCTTTCCCGACAATAATCCCAGAAAATCCAACCTTAACAGATACCCGATGAACAGTAATTGCAAACCACGCTTTATCCCCTTTGACACCCTAGGGTTTTGCCAACCTTTTTGAGGGACCTTAATAAGTAGGTAGGTGAATATAAAGCTGGAAACAGTAAAAAATACCGGGGCGGTAATACCTCTGAAATATTTCCAGATGATATAGGTCGTATTGGTGCTGTCCTTGAAAGCAACGTCCAAAAGCCCATCGATAAAGTGGCCTTGGAGCATCATCAGTATGGCCCAAGCACGCATGGCATCGATAAAGAATAATCTGGCAGTTTTTTTTTCCAAGGGAGGGATTTAAAATATATTCAATGTATTTGTAAAATAGATACTTTCCATATACTTGAATAACAGGGTGTTTAGATGTTTTAGTGTGCAAAATTAAATAAAATACTCGCATCTAGTGGTTATTTGCGGTATTTTTGGTCGAATACTATAACTATCATTACTATGTCGTTCATACTAGCTTTTGCAGGAAGCAATCCACCCTCGTCCATAAATTCCAAATTGATGGGGTATACATCCTCCTTGATCCAAGGCCATGAAATTGAAATGGTGGATAAGGCCCACAAAGATGCCTTAAAAAAATTTCTACAAGAATCATAGCATTTTGCGTACTATAAAATCGTTTAGGGTTTCTGATGAATCGGTCTTTAAGGACCATATGCTAAAATGGTCCCAACAATTCTATGAAACGGTTTGGTTGGAGAGCAATGGGCATACCATTGACTATAGTTCGTTCGATGCTATTTTGGCCGTGGACGCCCTTACCTTGGTGCAAACCGATTCAGTAGGGGCATTTGGGGACTTGAAGGCCTATCAAAAGGAAACCAAGGATTGGATATTCGGTTACCTGACCTATGACCTTAAGAACGATGTTGAGGATCTTTCCTCGAACAATCCAGACCAACTCCATTTTCCAGAGCTGTTCTTCTTCCAACCTAAGAAGATCATCAAGATCATTGGTAAAAAGGTCGAATTCCACTATTTGAAAATGGTTGCCGATGAAATAGAGGAAGATTTTGGTTTGATCCAAAAAGGAGACCATGGGTATGCTTCTATTGCGCCTACACAGGATATTCGTATAAAAATGCGCATTTTCAAGGACGAGTATTTTCATGGAGCCCATGAAATGCTCGGGCATATCCACAGGGGGGACATCTATGAGGTCAATTTTTGCCAGGAGTTTTATGCGGAGGACATACGAATAGACCCGTTAGGGACTTACGAACGCTTGAACACTATTTCCAAGGCGCCCTTTGCGACCTTTCTGAAGTTGGACGATAAATACCTATTGTCGGCTTCCCCGGAAAGATATCTAAGAAAACAAGGGAATAAGGTCATTTCACAGCCTATAAAAGGTACGGTAAAAAGATCTGCCGATATTGGGGAGGATGAAGGCTTAAGAAATCGATTGGGACAGGATCCGAAGGAACGGGCAGAGAATATCATGATCGTCGATTTGGTAAGGAACGACCTATCCAAAAGTGCGATAAGGGGATCGGTGGGGGTAGAGGAGTTATGTGGGGTGTATTCCTATGACCAGGTCCATCAAATGATATCGACGGTGGTCGCTAAGGTTGAAGTTGGCCAGAATCCGGTCGATATAATCAAGGATACCTTTCCTATGGGTAGTATGACCGGGGCTCCGAAGATATCGGCCATGCAATTGGCAGAAAAACTGGAAGCCTTTAAAAGGGGGCTCTATAGTGGGGCCGTAGGTTATTTTGCTCCGGATAATGATTTTGATTTTAATGTGGTAATCCGCAGTATCTTATACAATGCATCAAATGGTTACGTCTCTTATGCCGTTGGTAGCGCATTGACGGCCAAGGCCTCGGCCGAGGCCGAGTATGAGGAGTGTTTGTTGAAGGCGAAGGCCATGCGGGAGGTCTTGGAGAAATCCAATGATCGGTATTAAACGAAAAAACGCCTATTTTGCTTTATGGAAACACATCATTTTAATATAAAAAAGAGTGGTATCCCTATCTATGCGGGTTATGTACAGCCTAGGACCGTCAAAGGGGCCGTGGTTTTGGTACATGGTTTTGGGGAACATTCCGGCCGCTATTTGCAGGAGGTGGTGCCCATGCTGGCCGATGTGGGCCTGGCCGTTTTGTTCTACGATAATTTCGGACATGGTAAGTCAGGGGGTAAACGAGGTCATTGCCCTAATTATGGGGCACTCCTTGCCCTGTTGGCGGAAATGGTCGAAAAGGCCACGGACTTATTCCCCAAAATGCCCCAATTTCTTTATGGCCATAGTATGGGGGGTAATTTGGTCCTGAACTATGCGTTACGACATAAGAACCGGTTAACGGGGGTAATAGCCTCAAGCCCCTATTTGCGATTGGCTTTTGAACCGCTTAAATGGAAAATGGTGCTAGGCAGGGCAATGTGGAAGATATGGCCATCATTAACCATGCCCTCAGGTTTGGATTCCAGTGGAATATCGGGAATAGGGGACGAAGTGGCGCGGTATAAGGCAGATCCATTGATACATGACAAAATAAGTCCCATGTTCTCATTTCCTATTATGGAGGCAGGTGAATGGGCCATACATAATGCCGCCGACCTACGAATACCGACTCTTTTGGTACATGGTACGGGTGACCCCATTATCGATTTTAAGGGAAGTGGGGAATTCCATAAAAACAACCCTAGGTTTACCACATTGAAGCTATTTGAAGGCGGATATCATGAATTGCACCACGATCGATGCCGTCTAGAGGTGTTCAATTCCATACAGAGTTGGCTACGGCAACAACTTTAAGTAAATTTACAACGTGCAGAATGAATTTAGGAAACATATAAAGGAACAATTCCCCCAACTGTTACAGCATAGATTTCTTTTGGCCTGTAGTGGCGGATTGGATAGTGTTGTGCTTGCCCATCTATGTCACCAATGTGGACTTGATTTCTCACTGGCCCATTGTAACTTTCAACTTCGTGGGGATGAAAGTGACCTGGACGAGGAATTTGTCCGGGAATTGGCAAGACAATTGGATAAGGCCATATTCGTCGAACATTTCAATACCAAGGCCTATGTGGACAGCCATAAGGTTTCGGTACAAATGGCGGCAAGGGAATTGCGTTATGAATGGTTTGGGGGTTTGATGGCGGAGCATCATATAGAAACCTTGGTAACGGCCCATCATGCAGATGATGTCCTTGAGACCTTTATCATAAACCTTTCCCGGGGAACAGGTATTAAGGGGTTGGCCGGTATTCCTGAAAAAACCGGTTCAATGGCAAGGCCCCTACTGCCATTTTCAAGGGTGCAATTGGCCCGGTATGCGGAACAAGAACAGATTACTTGGCGTGAAGATCAAAGTAATGCCGAATTAAAATACCTGCGGAATAGGATTCGCCACAAGATCATTCCTTTATTGAAGGAGATACACCCAGCCTTTCTCCATAATTTCCATACAACACAGAAAAACCTGCAACAGATCACCGATATTTCGGAGGCCCATTTGAATGAATTGAAAAAAGTGCTTTTCAAGCAGGATGGCGATGTTGTTCGTATAGCGATCAAACCCTTGCAAAAGCTTGAGCCTATTGAGGGTTATTTATATGGCTTGTTCAATGCGTATGGGTTTACGGCCTGGGATGACCTAAAGCAGTTGCCTATGGCAATGAGTGGTAAGGAAATACGTTCAAAGACCCATCGTTTGCTCAAGGATAGGGATGAATTGCTATTAAGCAGGATAGGGGACGAACAGCCAAGGACCTATAGCATACCTGAAAATACCACGGCAATAGAGGAACCAATAGCATTGACAATAACCTCGGTTGATCGTATTGGGGAAACAGGCCCCAATGTAATATATGTTGATGGAAAAACGTTAAAATATCCCTTGGTGTTAAGGAATAGGAAAAAAGGCGACTATTTTTATCCATTGGGAATGCAAGGACGAAAAAAAATATCCAAATTCTTCAAGGATGGGAAGATGGATGTTTTTTCCAAAGAAAGGCAGTGGTTGCTCTGTTCGGATGGGGATATTGTCTGGGTAGTGGGTAAACGCCCCGACAATCGTTTTAAAATAACCCATGGCACTAAAAAAATATTAAAAATAACATTGAATTCATGAGACATATAATTGCTTTTGCACTATTGGTTTTCAGTTTGTCGTTTTATGCCCAAGATGATGAAGACCCGGTATCTTGGTCACAAGAACTGAACAAGGTTTCGGATACGGAATACGACCTGGTCATTAAAGGGGATATTTTCGAAGGCTGGCATGTTTATTCCCAATTCACATCTGATGGGGGATCTTTGCCAAGTGAGCTTACCTATAAAAAGGCAGGGGTTGATTATGAGTTGGTAGGCGCAACCAAGGAGAGTCCGACCGAAACGGCCTACAGCGATATCTTCGAAGTTGAAGAGACTTTCTTTAAGAAAAAGGCCATTTTTACCCAAAGGATTAAATTGTTGGACCAGGATGTACGGCAAATCGATGTAAACCTTTTCTATCAGGTTTGCAAGGAGGTATGTTTGACGGTGGATAAGGATTTTTATTTTGTGTTGGATGGGGGTGGGGCCACGACTGTTGAAAAAACGGTTGATGACCGTAGTTTGGCTATGGGTAGTGCCTTAAGGTTGGATCTTAAGAACAGGGATCGTTTAAATGAGGGTAATAACCATAACAATGAACGATCAAGTCTGTGGGTCATTTTTGGATTGGGCTTCCTGGGGGGATTGATAGCCTTGTTGACCCCATGTGTTTTCCCGATGATCCCTTTGACCGTATCGTTCTTCACCAAGCAATCCCATAATAAGTCCAAGGGAATCGTAAATGCGGTTCTATATGGCTTTTTCATTATTCTGATATACTTTTTATTGAGTCTCCCGTTCCATGTTTTCGATTCGGTCGATTCCCAGATATTGAATACCATTGCGACGAATATTTGGCTCAACCTTGCCTTTTTTGTCATTTTCGTCTTTTTCGCTTTCTCATTTTTCGGGTATTATGAATTGACCCTCCCAAGTTCATGGGCCAATAAAATGGATGCTGCCTCGAACAAGGTCGGTGGTGGTATTGGGATATTCTTTATGGCAGTTACCCTTGCCATAGTCTCTTTTTCATGTACAGGACCTATCCTTGGGGGGCTTTTGGGAAGTACGACCTTGGCCGAAGGGGAGGTGGCCAATAACCTTACCGCAGGTATGACTGGTTTTGGTGTCGCTTTGGCCCTGCCGTTCGCTTTATTCGCGATGTTTCCAACATGGTTGAACTCCCTTCCTAAATCAGGGGGATGGATGACTACCGTAAAAGTCGTACTTGGTTTCTTCGAATTGGCCTTGGCCTTCAAGTTCCTTTCCAATGCCGATCTGGTAGGCAACTGGGGGATATTCAAACGGGAGATCTTCTTAGGGGTATGGATCATACTTTTTGTGTTATTGACCTTGTACCTCTTTGGGGTGTTCAGGTTCCGGCATGACGGCCCCAAACGTAGATTGTCATCGGGCAGGAAGATAGCGGCATTGGTAAGCTTCGCCTTTACGGTCTATTTAGGCCTTGGATTGGGGAATGTCGTTAACCTAAGATTATTGAGTGGCTTTCCACCACCACAATTCTATAGTGTTTTCCAACAAGAGAGCGATTGCCCATTGGGTATCGATTGTTATAAGGATTTTGAAAAGGGTCTGGCCCATGCCAAATTGGTCAATAAGCCGGTCTTGTTGGATTTTACAGGATGGGCCTGTGTAAACTGTCGAAAGATGGAAGAGAATGTATGGAGCGACCCTGAAGTCTATCCGTTGTTAAAGAATGGTTATGTGTTGATTTCCCTTTATATCGATGATCGTAAGGAACTTTCTAAGGAAGAACAGTTCGATTATAGATTTGGGAACGGTAGGGTAAAGGCCATCACTACTGTTGGCCAAAAATGGGGCACTTTCCAGACCATCAATTTCAACTCGGCCTCCCAACCCTATTATGTCCTTATCTCGCCGGAACTGGAAATATTGAACAATGCCATACAGAGTACCGATAAGGATGAATATCGGGATTGGTTGTCGGAAGGGTTGGAAAATTATAAAAAGCATATGGCCAAATAAGGTTTGTTAAATGCCCCATAAGATAAAAAAGCACCCTTTTGGGTGTTTTTTTTATACCTTAAATAGCCCTATCTTTCTGATTGATTAAAACCAAACCTATGAAACGCTTCAAGAAAATAGGGATTATCGTATTGGTATTCCTGGCAATTACAGCTATTTTGGCTGGGGTATTCGTTACTGCCTTGTCGCCCACTTATGAAGGGGAAAAGATCCTTTCCGAACTATCGGATGAGACAAATGTATATTACGACACCTATGGGATTCCACATATTTATGCCGCCAATGAGGAAGATGCCTTTCGTACCTTGGGCTACGTACATGCCCAGGACCGTTTATGGCAAATGGAGTTGTTACGAAGAATAGGGACAGGAAGGCTGTCAGAAGTATTTGGCGGTAAATTGTTGGGTACCGATAAATTTTTTCTTTCGTTGGGGATTGATGAGGCCACAAAACAAACAGTGGCAGGATTGGATAAAAATAGCCTGGAGGTACGATTGTCGGAGGCATATTTAGACGGAATAAATCAATTTATCTCCGAAGGTCCAACGCCTTTGGAATTCTATCTTACGGGAATTGATAAAAAGCCTTTTCAATTGGAGGATATCTACAATACCATCGGGTATATGGCCTTTAGTTTTGCCATGGCCCACAAGACCGACCCCTTACTGACCAATATAAAGGATAAATTGGGCGGGGAATATTTAGTGGACTTGGATATTGCTATTGATACAAATACGGTTTGGATCAAAAACCATAAGGAGAAGACGGGGGAACCCCTACAGAATTCAATTACCGCATCGGTTTCCGAAGCCTTGGAAGCATTGTCCTTGCCTTTGTTCGAAGGTAGTAATGGTTGGGTAATCGCCCCGGGGAAGACAAAGAACGGTAAAGTCATCCTTGCCAATGATCCCCATATTGGGTTTTCGCAACCAGCTGTTTGGTACGAGGCACACATAAGTACCCCGACCTATGGGAAATATGGCTATTATTTGGGGGGGGTACCTTTTCCGCTATTGGGGCATGACCATAATATCGCCTATGGCGTGACCATGTTCGAGAATGATGATATTGATTTCTTTTATGAAGAAACACACCCGACGGATAAAGGAAAATATAAATCCAAGACCGGGTGGTCAAGCTACGAAAAAATAAGCAAAACCATCAAGGTCAAGGATTCCTCGGATTATGAGTTCACTTTTTTGAAAACCGAACATGGCCCCATTATGAATGGTATTGCCGATCAGGTAAAAGGGGAACGGCCCATAGCGATGTGGTGGATATATACCCAACATGAGAATAAGGTCATGGAGGGTATGTACGGTATGGCACAGGCAAAAAACCTCAAGGAATTCCAAAGTGCCTTACCCAAGATACATGCCCCTGGTTTGAATATTATGTATGGTGATGCGGAGGGCAATGTGGCCTGGTGGGCATCGGCCAAGCTTTATAAGGACCACAATAGTACAAGGACCAAAATGGTGCTGAACGATAATTCGGATCTGAACGCTCCTGATCGTTATCTGGATTTTTCCGAGAATCCCCAAGCCATAAATCCGCCGTGGGATTATGTGTATTCGGCCAATAACCAACCCGACTCCATAGCCGGTATGCAGTACCCGGGGTACTATTTACCGGAAAACAGGGCCAAACGTATCGTTCATCTATTGGATGCCAAAAACGATTGGTCTATGGATGATGTAAAAGGGATGGTCAATGATGTGGTTTCATCAGTGAACCCTTCGATAGTTGATCATCTAGGGGGGTATATCATCGAAAAAGATCTTTCCGATGCCCAAATTTCGATTTTGGACAGTCTAAAGGACTGGAAGGGGGAAAACAACCTAGGGAATATTGAGCCGACAGTATACCATCGTTGGATATACTTTTTTCTCAAAAACACCTTTGCTGATGAACTGGGGCAGGAAATGTTCGAACAGTTCCTGTCTACCCATTTATTAAGTAGGAGTATAGCCCCTATGGCCGCCAAAAGGGAATCGATTTGGTGGGACAATATAGAAACCAAGGAAGTAGTGGAGACAAAAGCCCAAATTGTGACCACGGCTTTTGTTCAGGCCTATAGATCCTTGGAGAACGATCTTGGACCGGATAATGAGGGTTGGACATGGGATAGGGTGCATACGTTGGAACATCCACACCCTATTGGGGAAGTCGGTGCATTGCGTTCGTTTTTCAATGTAGGCCCCTTTCCCGTTACGGGTACACGGGAGGTCATTAATAATTTGACCTTTGGTTATAGTGGTGGTGATATGTTCAAAGTTACCGTGGGACCATCGACACGGCGCATTATTGATTTTTCCGATGTAGAGAATAGTATGGGCATATTACCAACGGGGCAATCCGGTAATCCGTTCAGCGAACATTACAGTGATCAGGCTGGGATGTATGTGAAGGGGGAATTTAGAAAAATGATGCTGAATGAAAAGGAAATCAAGGACACCTCAAAATCTTTACTTACATTTAAGCCTACACAATAATAGATAATATGCTTACAAAAGTTTTTGGAAGTGCCATATTCGGGGTAGAGGCCACAACGATCACGGTAGAGGTCAATGTAGATAAAGGGGTAGGGTATCATTTGGTAGGATTGCCCGATAATGCGATCAAAGAGAGCAATTATCGCATTGCGGCTGCCTTATTGAACAATGGCTATAAGATCCCAGGAAAAAAGATAACCATAAATATGGCTCCAGCTGACCTTCGCAAGGAAGGGTCTGCCTATGACCTGACCCTTGCCTTGGGGATTTTGACCGCATCGGGTCAGATACGATCCAACAACCTGGAAAAATACCTGATCATGGGTGAACTCTCATTGGACGGTAGCCTACAGCCCATTAAAGGGGCCTTGCCCATAGCCGTTAAGGCAAGGGAGGAAGGTTTTATGGGGTTTATATTGCCGAAGGACAATGCAAAGGAGGCCGCTATCGTTTCCGATTTAAAGGTTTATGGTATTGAGAACATCAAGGAGGTTATCGATTTCTTTGACAAGGACGAACCTTTGGAACAGACCATTGTGGATACCTGTGCCGAATTTTACAAAAGTCTTGATTTCCCTGAATATGATTTTTCAGATGTAAAAGGACAGGAGAGTATAAAACGTTGCATGGAGATTGCGGCGGCAGGCGGACATAATATTATTTTAATAGGCCCTCCCGGGTCAGGAAAAACCATGTTGGCCAAACGATTGCCCTCCATCCTACCACCAATGACCTTGCATGAGGCCTTGGAAACAACAAAGATACACAGTGTTGTGGGTAAGACGGAAAACAAGGGTTTAATGAGTCAACGCCCTTTCCGTAGCCCTCATCATACCATTTCGGATGTAGCCCTTGTCGGAGGTGGCACCTATCCCCAACCTGGGGAAATTTCCCTATCACATAACGGGGTATTGTTTTTGGATGAGCTTCCCGAATTCAAGAGAGGGGTCTTGGAAGTAATGCGCCAACCTTTGGAAGACAGGGAGGTTACCATTTCCAGAGCCCGCTTTACGGTGACCTATCCCAGTAGCTTTATGCTGGTTGCAAGTATGAACCCCAGCCCAGGAGGGTATTTTAATGACCCCGATGCTCCCGTAACCTCTTCGCCAGCAGAAATGCAGCGTTATTTAGGGAAGATATCAGGGCCGCTTTTGGATCGTATAGACATTCATATAGAGGTAACCCCTGTTCCGTTCGAGAAATTATCCGAAGAGCGTAAGGGGGAAAGTAGTGTGGATATTCGCAAGCGGGTGACAGCGGCAAGGGAGATACAGACCGAACGTTTTAAGGAGTTGGAAAACGTACATTACAATGCCCAGATGAATACCAAACAGATCCGGGAATACTGTAAACTGGATGATGCTTCAAAATTACTTTTAAAGAATGCCATGGAGCGGTTGAACCTATCTGCCCGGGCCTATGATCGTATTTTAAAGGTGGCACGTACTATTGCCGATTTGGAAATGGGCGAACAGGTCACGGGTTCCCATATCAGTGAGGCCATACAGTACCGGAGCCTGGATAGGGAAGGGTGGTTGGGATAACCGAAACCCAAGATGCACAGTAGTTTGTGGGCAAGGTTCAATTCTTGTCGACCCTATAGGTCACCTTTCTGTTGGTGATGACGGTTTTGGCCCTAATGGTCAATGTGGCGGTATTGGATGCCGGTGTACTACACGCATAGGCGGTATTGGCCAAAATAGCCCTGTATAGATTGCCATTGTCGTCCGGTGCTACACCGGTGACCGACAAGATATCCGTGGAGGTGCCACTATATATTCCAGTATCCGTAAGATCGACCCAATTGGTGCCGTCGAAGACCTGCCATTGGTAGGAGGTCGTATTCGTGGCCGCAACCGAGAACGTTGTGCTACAGCCCGGGCAGATAATAGTGCTTGTCGGATGTAGGGTGATCGTTGGCAAGGGTGAGACCTCCAAAAAATCATAAACTCCGTTGGAATCGTTGTCATTGGGTGTGGTGTACCCGCCTAAGAGTCCTGTTCCCGTTACTAGACCATCACTGTCCGTGATTGTGGGCAATGTACCCAAGATACCATCACCGTTGTCGTCAGGGTATCCAGCTTCCCTAACATCGTTACAGGCATCGTTGTCCGAATCCGTATCAAATGGGTTATAGATTCCGTCACTATCCGAATCAGCTATGGTATAGGTCAAATCCGCAACTTCTGTATCATTGTTCTCGAGACCTATATGGAGCCCGTTGTTGCCAAAGTCCCAGGAATCTCCGTCGATCCTACCGTCGTTGTCCGCATCATCGATTCCCGATACGTCCAGTACACCCGACTCGACGATATCGTATATACCGTCATTGTCCGAATCCAGGTCCAAACTGTTGATTACCCCATCCCCGTCAGAGTCGCACAGGGTACTAGCGAACAATTCCCCCGAAAACCCTTCCTGACCAGAGCCGGGATAGTTCGTAATGGTAAAAACGTTATTAGAGCCAGGAATCCAATTGATCGTGTTGAAAGGGGTGTTGGATTGTACTCGCATAGGTTCAAGTGAGGTGGAAGAGGTAGTCCTAGAGCCATAAAGGGCCACATTACCCGATTCATCCACTATAATCCGTAATCGTGGCAACCCATTGGTGTTCTGTGTCCATGGGGAGTTGATAAAGGCATTGTCCGACTCGAAACGGATATATTTTCTCCCGAAGAATATTACCCATAACCACGCATTATTATCAGATTCCATAATGGATGGGTGGATCGTTGTTCCATTTATATCAAGTTGGAACGAACTGTTCATTGAGTCAAAATCCAGACGAAGGTATCCAGTACCTGTATGGTTTATGACCACCGTTCTATTACCGTGGGTATTCTGTGAGGCTAAAAATGCTGTATGGGTGGTCGTGCAATATTCCTCCTCATCGGTTATACCGTCGTTATCATCGTCCAGGTCCACATCATCCGGAATACCATCATTGTCCGTATCGGGTGGGGCGGGATGGGCGGTGGCCATAACATCATCGGGGTATACACGGTCGTCATAGCCGGGTACAGGGCCATTATTGTCGTATCCTGTCCGATCCGTCGAAAGGTTGGTGCCAGTATGGGCAAGTGCAGGGAAAACATCGGGATAGGTCTCATGTCCCAAGAAGAGGGTCAAATATACGAATGGGATCAAAACGGGAAATAGGACTTTCATATTATTGAGAAAACGATTGTACCAACTAAGATAATGGTATAATGGCATCCATTGGTTTCAATGTTGTGAATGTGGTGCATTATGTTGCAAAAGTACTTCCTTGGTTGAATCCAAGGTCATGGTCGTTGTGGTCGAAGGGCGATATCCAAAAAGGGTTTAGGCCCCGAAATAGTAAAAATCACACCTTCTGAGAAGGTGGCTTTGGTTTAGCCCCTAAAAGGGGCGACAATGGCCTGTCCTAAAAATCAAACTTTTGTTGATCATTTTCTACTATCTTCTTTCTCTTGATACTTGACATATTTCCTTGTCATTTCTTCGCCTAAACCAACTGTGCCCACAAAATACCCTCTTCCCTAAAAATGATTGCCCCGATAAGGCTTCTGTTTTAACACGGGACAACTCTTAAATATCTTTATTGCCAACTTTTCTTTTAAAACTCCCATTAACTTTGAAATAGAAACCTTTGGTGGAACAGAAACCAACAAATGAATATGGCCTTCTTGAACATTCAATTCTCGAACTTCACAGTTTTTTCATTCACACAACAAACGAACATCTCTTTCAACTAAATCCTTGGTCTCACCCTTTAGTATTCGTAAACGATATTTTGGGATCCAAACAATGTGATAGTCGCATTTATGAATTACGTGGCTAAGTTTCCTAATATTTGCTTATACCGCAAATATAAAATATAGGCATAGCCAACAGAACACTACCACCTGCAAAGCAGGTGGTTTTATAAGTTGAAATAAAGGTTTTTTCGGAAGCATACCTCGTACCCTTGGGTCGAGGGTTGTTGATTTTTTCAACCTATCGGTTTGTAAACCAGTGGGTTAAGCTGTGCTTATTTTTTTCTGAAGATAGCGGAACCTAAAAAAAGCAACTAGGTAACCAAGTAGTAACAGTAGGAGCAGCTGAATGATCTCATGGCTATACAGGTATGCGTCCACTCCCATAATGGCGTGTTTCTTTATAAAAACAAAAAAGGGTTTTAGGGGGAGGAGGTTCGATATGAACTGTAGGAACAGGGGCATATCGTTTATTGACCATGTAATGCCTGTGATCAAGAGGACAGGGTAAGATGTAAAGGCCATAATCTCCATTGCTATTACCTGTGAACTAAAAAAAGATGAAATAAACCAACCGTATAGTAGTGTCGCCATTAAGAAGACCAAGGACACGAAAAACAATGTGGTAAGGTGGCCTTTAATGGGTAGGTCGAAATAGGGAAAGGAAACTAGGAACGTGAATAGTAAATAGGCCGAATAAAGGAATAGGTGAAAGCCCAATTTACCGGTAATATAAGTAAGGAAGTTGTTTTTGCCTGTTTCAAAGCCAACCTTCATCAATCTTTTTTTACGGTCAGATGCCACACTTTCCGATAGCCCTATGAGTAGTGTTTGGTGTAGAATGAGCACCAATAGGGCAGGTAAAAGGAAGTTCCCATAATTATTGGTCGGATTATATATCCCGTTGATCTGGGTGGTTATGGGGTTGGCCTTTAGTTCTGCAAACGTCGGGTTTATTCCTTTGGACTCAAAATACTTTTGTCGGGACTCCATGGCGTAGTCTATTGCCACAAGGTTCACAGCCTTGTTAATGTCGTTTGATGACAGGAACCTTGTGTTGTTCAGTATAAGTCCAACAGGGGAACTTTCATTTTTTTTGAGCTTTTTCCCAAAACCATTGGGAATACTGACAACTCCTTGGACCTCAAGTTTGGACATTCCGTTCCTAGCTTCCGGAAGACTGTTGTAAACATGGGTGATATCGACCTTTTGCGTAGCATTGATCTTATTCAAAAAAGACTTGCTACTTTTGGTCAGGTCCATATCCACAACCCCTATGCTGACTTTTTCCTCATCTTTATTGATGTAGGTTGATCCCATCATCAACAAATAGAGTATAGGGGCAATGAACAAGACCAATAAGATACTTTTATCATTGAACACCATTTCAGCTTCCTTCTTGACTAATTTCCAAATAAGTCCCAGGTTCATAACGTAGCGGTCTTTTGGGTAAGAAAAATAATCTTCCTATTGGTCATGAGTCCCATTGCGATCATGAGAACCCCAAACAACATGAACAACATGAGTTTAAGTACCTCTGGCCAGATAAAGTCCAAAGGCGCATCCAGTTGGTATAATTTTAGAAAAGCCGATAAAAAGTGGGTATAGGGTATTATCTTGGCATACCATGTATTGAGCCAAGGCATGGCCCATATCGGAAAAGTGAAGCCACTGAACACAAAAGCAGGTGAATTATAGAATATGGCGGCATCAAGGGCGATGATTTCATTTTCAACCAACAAGGATACCCCAAACCCCATTATAATATTAACACTGATGAAAAGCAGCAATAAAGCCAGTATATAGCCTATGTTCCCGTAGATAGGTATTCCGAAAACGGGGAATATTACGGCGAATATCAATCCGGATAGACCAAGGGCATATACCATGAAAGCAAGATATTTGCCTATGATCATCGCGGGTATGTTTCCTTTTGAAAGGGAATATAATTCCTGATATGTGTTTTTTCTCCATTCATGGTTGAAAGCCCTTGATGCCGCTATAAAAATGATCATCTGCAATATAACGGTGGTCAGCCCAGGTAATAGATAATATACATAGTTGTATTGGGGGTTCCCCAACATCCTTGTATTTACGTCAATGGGCAATACGGTACCCAGTATCTTGTCCGGATTGATGCCCAACGGCGTTATTCGTTTGGCTACTATGGCCCCATTCAGGGTTTGGGTAATCTGTAATGCGGTCTTGTATAATAGGTTTCCGAAAATGATGTTCGTGGAATTCGTATATACACGTATCTGGGTGGGTACGTCTTTCAATATATCTTTATGGAAATTTTTTGGGATATAAAACACACCCTGGACCTCTTTTTCAATGAAAACATTCTCAATGACGTCCTTTGATGATAGGTAATGGGTGACTTTTAGGTTGGGTGAGGACTCCAAAAAACGGATATACGTTCGGCTTAGGGTGCTGTTGTCATTATCATATACTGCAATAGGGACTTTCCTAAGAGCTCCCTTGGAGTAGATCCCACCCAGTAAAAAGAACACGATCAATGGAATAACGATGAATAGGTTCCGTGTTGATTTTAGCCGGGCCAATCGCAGCATTTCACGCTTAAAAACACGATATACAGGCCAATTCTTGAGCATAGTGTTTATTTGTAAATCTGAATGGACATACCGGGACGTAGCTCTTCTATGCGTTCTTGGGGTTTTAGGTGTACCTCAAAGGTCTTCAGTTCATACTCCCCCTTGGCCTTTATCGGGACCCAAGTGGCGAAATCTGCCATGGGGGAAATGTAGGTCACTTTGAATTTGACCTCTTCATTACCCAAACCGGGTACTTTTGCCGTATAGATATTGTCTTTCTTGAAATCAGGTAGGTCATCTTCCCTTACATTGAAGATCGCATGGATTTTTTCCGGTCTTTGAATGGTCAATATAGGGTAACCTGCTGCCATTACCTCCCCTTCTTCGGCAATCTGATTGCTTATGGTTCCTGCAGTGGGGGCGATGATCTGTAGCTCATCGTAGAAAGCCTCAACTTCCTTATAGGCGCCTTTGGCACTTTCATAACTTCCGTAGGCTGCTTTGATATCTTCCTTTCTAGCCCCGCTTTTAGCCATTTCCCATATTGATTTTGCGGCGTTCATCTGTTCTTTGGCAGCGTCATATTTAAATTGAAGCTCATCCATTTCCTGTTTGGAAATAATATTGTCCGCATATAAGGCCTTGTATCTCTTATATGTCTTTTCGGCAAAATCAAATTGGCTTTTGGCCATTTGGTATTGGTTTTTCAGTGCGTTTATCTCTTCCGTCCTCGCACCGAATTCCGCTTTTTCGACCAAAGAACGGGCAGCCTTTACCATACCTTCGGCCTGACCTTTCCTTGCGTCGAGTATATCTGGCTCCAAAGTAGCCAATAACTGACCTTTTTCTACTGTTTGGCCTTTCTCGACCACAATGGTATTTACCCTTCCCGGAATCTCGGAAGATACGTTTACCTCTGTGGTTTCCAAGATACCTGAATATATTTCCGGATCGGAGGTACTTGCACGAACGATAAAGTATACAATTGAAAATAAGATGACAAGTACCGGAACAGCTAATGTTATATGTGCTTTTTTCACGATGGTGCTTATTTACTAATGATTTGAATTATTCTTTCTGGTTCCCCTATGGCGGTATATAGATTGGCAATGGCTTTGTAATAGCCATCCAAGGCCACTAGTTGTTCTACTTTTGACTTTTCGTACAACAATGAGGCATCGATAACATCGATGGACTTGCCAATGCCCTCCTCGAACCGTCGTGTGTTTATCCTAAGGTTCTCCTTGGCCAGATCAACGGTGGTTATATGGCTATTGTAGAGTTTTTGCTGGTTGAGGGCTTTGGTGTAGTTGCTTTTTACCATTAAGTGGATCTGTTGTGTGGCGTATTTTTTTGCGTTTTCCACTTCTTTTTGCAGATGCTGACTGGCCTTGATTTTGTTGATATCCTTAAAACCATTGAAAATATTGATCTGTGCCTGTACGCCGACCATAAATTTAGGCGGGATTATGGGCAGGTCCTCCCGAAACATATTATAACTTCCAAATGCGGCGATATTGGGCATGAATTTTGATTTTTCTATGGCATGGGCCTGTTTTGCCATTACTTCTTTCTGCCCTATCAATTCCAATATGGGCTGTTGGGCATATGCTGTATTCAGGAGGGCATCGAAATCAAGGTAAATATCCCGATATGGGATACTGTCGATAACTTTGAATTGGACCGAATCGGGCAGGTTCATGGTGGAGCGCAATGCCATTTCTGCCAGTTGCATCTTATTGCGTTCATTGTTCAGGTCTTTCTCTGCATCCGCCACGGCAACCTGGGATCGTAATAGAACATGCTTGGGAAGGATCTCTAACTGGATGGCACGTTCGGCCTGTTCCTTATGTTTCAACATACCATCGTAAACCTGCTCACGAACCTTGATGACCTGGCTTAGCAATACGACATTCAGATAACGCTCAATCAGTTCATTGGCGATTTCATCCTTAATCTGTCTAAGTTCTATATCGGCAGATTGCAATTCCGCCTTTGCATATTTTTTGGCGGCTATTATCTTTCCTCCCGTAAATAAAGGCTGGGTAGCGGTCAAGGTCGCGGTCACGAATTCCTGATTGTCCACGATCATATTGGTGTAATCGGGGAATTGCCCCAGAACATTCACCATAGTGCTGAATACGCTTTCCGCACTAACACCCGATAGACCAATATGCTCACCATAGGCCTGTACGAAAGCGGCGTTGTATTTACCACCCAATTCGTCTAGGGAGCTAGACATTTGGGAAGAGTTTACCTCGATATTCTCACTAAGGTACGTATAGCCACCTAGAAAATTCACAGATGGCATAAAATTGCCCTTTGCGGCTTTGTCCTCATAGGTTTTCTGCTTTAAGCGTTCTGAGTAACGTTTGATCTGTTCATTGTTGTTATAGCTTAGATCCAATGCCTCGGAAATGCTAATTTCCCGTTCCTGTCCATTCACAAAAGAGGTGAATGGAATCATGACCAATAATATCATGAGTATCCTGAATGGGACGTCCGATATTTTTTTCATCCAAATATTTATCATATTCATCCGATAGTAAAAATGCACATTTAGAATTTTCAAGGGCAAAGATGCCGCTATATTTTATTACTGCTTATGATGAAAATCATAAGCAGTTTGTTTTTTTTGATTATCCTCACTTCGAAAATATGTTTTATAACCCGTTGTGCATTTTGATTGAAAGCCAAAAAGTTGTGCAAACTACTGGATAGCAGTGTATTGTAATATGCGACAGAACAACCAAGGTGCACAATTTCGATGAAATTCACGAAAGAATACCGGAAACATTGGGAAAGATATCGCCCACGGCCATTTTTTAGGAAATAGAAAAAGTCAGGACGAGTTCATTGGTAAAACAATAAAAAAAGTTAGATTTGTGTGGGTTTTTCAGCAAAAAAACCGAGATAAAAAGACAAACTGGTAATTTTTAGAACAAACATCAAATGGACAAAGAAATCAATCTGCAATCGGCTGACAATATAAGGGCCTTGGCAGTGGCCATGGTTGAAAAAGCAAATTCAGGACACCCAGGTGGTCCTATGGGGGGTGCCGATTTCATGCATATCCTATATTCAGAGTTTTTCAACTATGACCCAAGTGATATGACCTGGCCTTTTAGAGACCGTTTCTTTATGGATGCAGGTCATTTGTCCACATTAATGTATGCACAATATTATTTGTTGGGTAATTATGGCAAGGATGATGTTGAAAATTTCAGGCAATGGGGTTCGATCACACCCGGTCATCCGGAAGTTGATGTGAAAAGAGGTATAGAAAACACATCCGGTCCTTTGGGGCAAGGGCATGCCATGGGTGTCGGGGCAGCAGTGGCCGCTAAGTTCCTTCAGGCCCGTTTTGGCAATTGGATGAACCATAAGATATATGGTTTCATTTCCGATGGGGGCATACAGGAAGAGATCTCCCAAGGTGCAGGTAGGATCGCAGGGCACTTAGGCTTGAACAACTTCATAATGTTCTACGACTCCAATGATGTTCAATTATCAACAATGACCGATCAGGTAACCTCAGAGGATACCGAAATGAAATATAAGGCCTGGGGTTGGAAGGTGATCACTATCGACGGCCATGACCACGATGCGATCAGAAGGGCACTGACCGAGGCAAATGCAGAGACCGAGAGACCTACTTTGATCATTGGTAAAACAATAATGGGCAAAGGCTGCGTTACGGCTGATGGGAGCATGTTCGAAGGGCATTGTGAATTACATGGACAGCCTATCGGACATACAGGTGCGGATTATGAAAAGACACTGTTGAACCTAGGTGTCGATCCAGGTGACCCTTTTGGGATAAAAGCTGGGGTAAAGGAATTTTATAAGGATATAGTGGCCAAAAAGAAGGCCAATGCCCAAAAGAAAAAGAGGGAGATCGATATATGGAGAAAGGGGAATAAGGAATCGGCCGATAAATTGGATCGTTTTCTTTCCGGTGAATTGCCAAAATTGGATTTTGAATCGGTAGTACATAAAGACGGACTCGCAACTAGGGCGGCATCTTCAAATGTCCTGGCTTATTTGGCCGAGAATGTTGGGAATATGATAGTTTCTTCCGCAGATCTATCGAATAGTGATAAGACCGATGGGTTCTTAAAGAAATCGTATGCCTTGAAAAAAGGGGATTTCTCAGGGGCGTTCCTACAAGCTGGTGTAGCGGAGTTGACCATGGCCTCCTTGGCAAACGGTATGGCATTGCATGGTGGGGTTATTCCTGTAGTGGCTACCTTCTTTGTATTCTCGGATTATATGAAGCCTGCAATACGATTAAGTTGTATCCAGGAATTGCCCGTAAAGTTTGTATGGACACACGATGCCTTTAGGGTAGGGGAAGACGGCCCGACACACCAACCTGTTGAACAAGAGGCCCAGATTCGCCTGTTGGAAAAATTAAAGAACCATAGCGGGGATTCCAGTTTTGTTGCTTTACGCCCTGCGGATTCCCAAGAAACCAGTGTTGCTTGGAAAATGGCCATGGAAAACCAAAAAACACCAACAGGTTTGATTCTTTCCAGACAGGGGGTCAAGGATGTGCCTTCCCAATCGGGATCGAGATACACTGAGGCGTTAAAAGCAGAAAAAGGAGGGTATTTGGTAAAGGAGACAGCAAGTCCGGATGTGGTCTTGGTAGCCAATGGCTCGGAAGTGTCCACATTGGTGGAGGCTGCGGAATTATTGGAAGAAAGGAAGAACCTAAAAGTGAACATTGCCTCGATTCCCTCTGAAGGTGTTTTTAGGCTACAGCCTAAGGATTACCAAAGTAGTGTTATCCCCGAGGGGGTTCCTGTTTTCGGACTTACAGCTGGATTGCCGGTGAACTTGGAGGCTTTGGTCGGTGCGAACGGCAAGGTTTTCGGGTTGGATCATTTTGGGTATTCGGCACCTGCGAAAGTGTTGGATGATAAATTTGGTTTCACGGGGGAAAAGGTATATAAAGAAGTTTTGGATTTCTTGGAAAGATAACCCCAAAGCGCATAAAGCCTAAAATTGGGGAGTATATAATTTAAAACGGCCTGGGGCCATGCGTATAGGCCATTTTGTTTAGGGTCATGGGCGGCATTATCGATACATAGTATACGTGCTATCTGTTAATAGTGCGGTAAATTGGATATTTTTTTGGTTTTTTAAATTATATTGAAGCAAAAAAATAAATATATCAATAATATACCGTTGCGGTTATGGATGCCTTCATAGATTTTTTTGCCCATTTGACCAGTCTTCATAAATTGATCTGGATTGTTGGCCTGTTGACGGTTTTTTGGTTTTTTGAAGAGACTTTCCCTCTTCGGAGATTCAATTATAGAAAATGGGAACATGCCGCTCCCAATTTAATCCTACTATCTTCTACAATGTTGATAAATGTCCTTTTTGGCCTGGCCACTTTGGGTATCTTCAACTGGTTGGGGAATAATGAATTCGGATTATTGAACTTGGTCGAACTTCCTGTATGGGTGGAATTGGTCCTGGCCATAATGTTATTGGACTTTTTAGCGCAATACGTAGTGCATTTTATGTTGCATAAAGTCCGGTTTATGTGGCGATTCCATATGGTGCACCATAGTGATACCAATATCGATGTGACATCTGGCACAAGACATCATCCGGTAGATTTTGTCATGAGGGAGGTTTTTGCCTTGTTGGCTATTGTGATTGCAGGTCTGCCTTTGGCCTATTATGTGGTTTACCGTGTATTGACCATATTGTTCACTTATTTTTCCCATGCCAACATAAGCCTGCCGATTTGGTTGGATAAGGTTATCAGTCTGGTTTTTATCTCGCCAAACACACATAAATTCCACCATCATCATGAAATGCCTTGGACAGACACCAATTATGGCAATATCTTCTCGCTTTGGGATAGGGCATTCGGAACCTTTGTGTACCATGACCCAAAGGACATTGTCTATGGTTTGGATATTCTCGATGAGGATAGATCGAATGATATCCTGTATCAATTGAAGGTGCCATTTGTTTACAGGAAAAACGATATGGATACTTAAATGGATATTTGAAGGGTATGTTAAATTAAAATCCTTTAAAAAATAGGTCCGATATGTTTATTCCAAAGGTTTTTATGATTAAATTGAACAATACTTTGTAAAAATGTTACCTACCGTTTAATTAAATTAATAGTATGAAAAAAGCAAATAGCCAAAAGGAGACGACACTGAATGGCACGAATTCCAGAAGAACTTTTGTAAAAAATACAGCTTTGATTTCCGGAGCCTTGGTGTTACCGACGTTTCAGATGGATGCCATGGTGAATGTATTCAATGAAAAGAAATTGAAAATTGCCCTAGTGGGGTGTGGTGGCCGTGGCACAGGGGCTGCTGTACAGGCACTGAAGGCAGATGGTAATATAGAGTTGGTAGCAATGGCAGATGCTTTTGAGGATAGGCTTAAAAGTAGTCTCATGAACATTTCCAAGGAAATGGGAGGGACCAAAAAGGTAAATGTAAAGGAAGAACATCAATTTGTGGGTTTTGATGCGGCCAAGAAAGCGATCGATCTAGCGGATGTGGTTATCCTGGCCACCCCCCCGGGGTTTAGGCCCCAACATTTTGAGTATGCCATTGATGCCGGCAAACATGTGTTTATGGAAAAACCTGTGGCTACTGACGTACCGGGTGTCCGTAAGGTTCTGGCAGCGGCAAAGAAAGCGAAAGAGAACAGATTGAACGTGGTGGTCGGCCTTCAAAGACACTACCAATCAAGTTATTTGGCCGCTATAGAACAATTGGGGCAGGACAAAATAGGTAAAATCGTTTCTGGACAGGTATATTGGGATAGTTCAGGGGTTTGGGTACGAGAGAGACAGCCTGGGCAATCCGAACTGGAATACCAAATGCGGAACTGGTACTATTTTAATTGGTTATGCGGGGACCATATTCTGGAACAACATATACATAATATCGATGTGGCCAACTGGTTCATTGGGGAAACCCCGATTTCTGCCCAAGGTATGGGAGGTAGGCAAGTAAGGACCGGTAAAGACCATGGAGAGATCTTTGACCATCATTTTGTTGAATACACATACCCAAGTGGTGCTGTGGTCGCAAGTCAGTGCAGGCATCAACCTGATACTATGCGAAGGGTCTCGGAATTTTTCCAAGGAACAAAAGGAACTGTTTCAACGGCAGGTGATAATGTTGAAATGAAAGATTGGGACGGTAAGCCTATCTTTAACCACAGGGGCAAGGATGACCCTAACCCTTACCAAGTTGAACATGACAAGTTGTTTGCATCCATTAGGAATGGAGGGTTGATCAGCGACGCCGAAAATGGGGCAAAAAGTACCATGAGCGCCATTATTGGGCGAATGGCAACATACTCCGGTCAGATCATCACATGGGAAGAGGCCATGAAATCAGAATTGAAATTGGTTCCTGACGAATTGACTTGGTCCTCACCTGCACCTGTACAGCCGAATGCAGATGGTAGTTATAAAATACCTATGCCAGGGAAAACGGTTGTAATGTAATATTGTATTCTGAGATCCAATACCCTGATATTGTCCCTGCTTTTGTGGTAGGGACAATTTTTTTCAGAAAACAAGATCATCGGATACAATAAAAAAACCGATGAGAGTCCAATATCATATGCGTTTTTGATCAATCACCGAAATCATAAGTGATGTGGAATGGATCACTCTTGGTATTATCATGGCACGATAACCAGTGTCCTTTGAACAAGGGCAATGAACTTGAAAGTAGGTGTCATTTATACCGGACATTTGATTTTTTATAATGATATTTATCATGGTTTCATTTTCGTAAAAACGATAGCTTTACATGAACCTTAACTTTAAAACCATATAAACTATGACAATCAACATTCAATATGTCCAAATGCCTACAAGTGAAGCAATGAATGAATTAATAAACACAAAATTAAATCGCCTTTCTACAAAATATGAATGGGTAATAAGGGCAGAAGTATATTTTAAGCATGAAAATGATCCTACAGGTAAGGGAAAAATATGTGAGATGGAGCTTAGTGCACCTGGACCTAGGATTTTTGCAAGATCTAATGAGGATGATTTTGAGAAGGCGGCTGCGAATACCATAAAAGACCTTGAAAAACAATTGAGCAAAAGAAAGGCTATTATGCACAAGCATTGATATCAATTGTGCAGGGTCATAACCATTGTTTCTTGTGAAGAAAATACTCGTATCGGTTGATTTTTCCAAATGCTCTGAAAATGCATTGGAGGTTGCTGCCCATCTGTCCAAAAAAACCGATGCCGATTTGATTTTGTTGCATATGTTGGGGTTGTCCAAGGCTACTTTTGTAAAAGATGAAGCCCAGGAACTCATGGAGGCGGAATATTATATGGAATTGGCGAGGGGAAGATTCAATGACTTTCTGGACAAGCCCTCTCTCAAAGGGGTAAAGGTGTTCGGGATTATACAGAATTACAAGGACTTCAACGAATTGAACAATGTTGTAAAGGAACACGGGGTAGACCTTGTTGTAATGGGGTCGCATGGGGCAACCGGCATTAGCGGACTATTTATAGGGTCAAATACCGAAAAGGTGGTTCGAAACTGTGGGGTGCCTGTACTTGTTGTCAAAAGGAAGAGAGCTGATTTTGATATCAAAAGAGCAGTGTTCGCCAGTGATTTTGGGGTTGAACACAAGGAAGTTTACAATAAGGTCTTGGAATTTTTCAACATATTTAATGTTGAGGTTTATAAAGTCTATGTAAACAGGCCCAATCAATATTTTAAAAGTACTGATGAGATCAAGGCACGAATAGACCTTTTTATGGGGGTGGTCCATCATGGTAAAATACCGGCCAAGGAGGATGTCACTATCCTGAATGATTATAATATAGAGCAGGGTGTTTATAACTATGCCAAAATGATAAATGCCGATATCATTGCACTTCCTACCCATGGGAGAAAAGGACTCGCACATTTTTTCAAAGGTAGCGTAGGGGAGGATATAGCCAATAGGGTCGACTTACCTGTTGTTACTTTTAGAGTGTGATGGGGCTGCGATAAAGGTATGGCTATGTCAAAAGGTACTGATTTTTTGCTTTGGGCGGATGATGGAGTAATGGGTTATGTGATATTTCATGGTTTTTTTTGATGTTCAGGATGATTTGCATAAGTCTACAGGTACATCTTTTTAACCATAGGGGTGATGTTGAAAAGGGTTTAACCCCCTGGACGTAACTCAGAATGGATTTTTTTTTTGGAAGCATATCTCGTCCCCTTGGGTCGAGGTTGTTGGTTTTTTGTCTTTAAAACAATGACTTATGAATACTGTATTGGCAATTGATATCTGAGGTACTTATACGAAGATCGGTATTGTGGATGAAAATGGGGAAATTCTTGATTCCTTGGTTTCCGGCACAAGCCAAAAGAGCCTTTTGCGATTTATTTAAAGGAATTGATATCCGATATAGGGCAATTACTGGGCTTCCCAATGGCAATTCATTGACAGGGCAGATCGAGAACGCGCCAAACTTGAATTAGCATCCCCTTCGTAGTATTAGCTTTGAGAATCTAACAGGAGAGACTATAACCAAGGCAGCATTGGAAAGTGATGTGCTGGCCTTTGGTATCATTTGAGCCATAAAATGGCCGATACAGTGGCTCATTTGAACCCTAGGGCCTTTATTCTTGGCAAGTCAGGGATATTCTTTTAAAACCTGTTATGGCAAGTATGGAGAAAAACCTTTTTGTTGCCTATAAAGGGAAAATAAGAACATACCTGTCCGAGACACCGGGGGATGCTGCTATATTGGGCCCGGCGGCATTGGCATGGCCCCATGTTTCATAAGGCTTTATTCATCAAGTAAATGTTCTAGGTTCTCAGCGTCAACAATGTGTTCCGTAATTGCGAACACCTGCTTTCTATTGCCACGGACTGTTTTATAGAAATTAGCGATATCGTCCTCAAGTTCCTGATGTTCCTCACGGAACAACCTTGTGTCGTACTTGAATGGATCCTCAATGGTCTGGGCGATATGGGCAAGGTGTTCGTCCACTTTTTTTAAGAGTTGCCCACCTGTCTTTTTGTCCTTTAAAATACCTTTCCCGATTTTTTTGACCGCATCTAGGTTGTCCTTTTTTGTAATCCAAATGAAATATTTGTCCAATAATTTAAGAAGAAAATTCAGGTCTTGTTCGTAGAAGGTCAAATCGGATTTCCAATGCTTGGTCAAGACATATAATTCATTCCAATCCGTCTGCTGAATATAATCACCCTTGGGTCTAGTTCTATAATTTTCCATTAGAGTCTTGTTTTAATCGGCATTGTGCCATTCATTGTTTGTCAAAGTTACCTTTTGTCACTTGTATTTTTTATGATTTTTATCATAATGCGCTATTGTTCAACAGTGCTTTTTTAATTGCTATCTTGGATATATGCAAAATTCCATCAGATATTGCCCATAATCAAAATCAAGGTTCGCAAACAATAAACCTCCGACTCCGGATATGCTGTTTAGCCTCCAGGACCTTTTTTTGGGACATATATTTTTGTCATCATCAATATTCCCACAACCCACCAAAAACAAAAAGATCGCTACTAAGCTAAGATGTTTTTTTATATTCATTCACAACTTTCGGATAGTTGTGGCCAATTACCAATCATCAAAAATTATGTGATAACTTTAGCCCAATTTAATGTTTGATCGCAGGGCGATAGCCAAAAAGGGTTTGATTCCCCGAGGCTTGCCCCGAAATAAAAGTTTTTTCGGAATCATACCCCGTACCCTTGGGTCGAGGTTGTTTATCTGGTATTAAGTGCCGATGGATGGGGAAGTACTTTTTGTGTGCGGATCACGAGTGGAGGATATGAGTGGGAAAGTGTGGAAATAGGGCTTTCCCCATAGAGGTATGATAATGGGGAACACGGATTTTTGCCTTATGGTACGGGGCGACGTTTTGCCAAGGGTATTTTGAATATGGACTTAGGGCATTTCGTTGGATTATCGAACGTCTTTTAAAGGGATCAAAGCATATCAAAAAAACGATTCCACGGTTTTATGTAGCCTATAGGAAAAATAGATGCTTTGGAATAAATCATGGATATAGGTCCGTTACCGTTTGTTATTCATAGAAGTCTACCTTGTTTCTTAAGGAGATGATTTCGTTCCGCATGTGCTCTATACGGTCCAATAATTGGTGGATGACCTCTATTCCCTCCAGATTGATGTTCAGGTCATTATGTAGGCGTACTATTTTTTCGATTTTTGGGAGCTCATCAAAAGCAATATATCCGGCATCCTTTTTTTTGACGATTTCAATCAGTCCAAAATCATGCAATTGTACAATGAATTGTGTGGAAATCCCATGGCCGTGGCAAAATTCCTTTACTTCAATATAGTTAAACTGTTCCATCTTCAGTGGCTTTTAAATTGGCAAGCTCCTTAAAAAGTTCCTTTTCCCTGACCGATAAACCAGTGGGTGTTTTAACGTTATAGGTAATATATAGGTCACCAAACTGACCTTCTTTCTTATACACGGGAAAACCTTTGCCTTTCAGTTTTATCCGTGTTCCGCTCTGTGTCTCTGGTTTTACTTTTAGTTTGGCTTTGCCATCAAAGGTTGTTACGGTAATCTCCCCACCTAGAACAGCAGTATATAGATCCAAATCGACTGTTCTGTACAGATTGTCACCATCGCGTTTGAATGGCGTATTGTTTTCTATGGAAAAAGTGATGAACAGGTCACCTTTGGGGCCACCATTACGTCCAGGCCCACCATGTCCCTTTATTTTTATGGTCTGCCCATTTTCTATACCGGCAGGAATGGTAATACGAATATTCTTCCCGTTGACCGTCAACGTTCTCTTGTGGGGGGTGTACACATCCTTTAAATACAATTTAAGCCCAGCATTATAGTCTTGCCCCCGATATTTGACTTTTCGGCCACCGGAAAACCCTTGGGATGTACTGCCCCCGAACATGGATTCGAAGAAATCCGAAAAGTCATGTTCCCCGAACCTGCCGGAAGTATGACCTTGTGAGCCTCTTTGTTGTTGGGCCTTTCTTGCTTTTTCTATTTCTTCCGCATGTTGCCAATCCTTTCCATATTCATCATATTTTTTTCTATTGCTTGCATTACCCAACACTTCATTGGCCTCATTGACCTGTTTGAACTTGCGTTCCGCCTCGGGGTCATTGGGGTTTACATCCGGATGGTATTTGCGGGCAAGCTTACGATATGCTTTTTTGATATCGCTTGCGGAAGCATTTTTTGAAACACCCAGTACGCTATAATAGTCAATGTAATCCATTTTCCATGTTTACTTTGTTGGTTAAACCGAAGGATTGTGTATTAGGTTTGGAACAGGAGGTTTTTCGCTTTGAATCACATCGTTGGCGATAATCAGGATTTCTTTTTCCACTGACACAACATCCTCTATGAGCAATTTGATGTTCTTTTTGATCCAAGATTGTTCCTCGTGGACAGAATCAGGGTCATAGCCCGATTTCCCTTTGATAATGTCGGCCAATCGGTTCTGATGGTCTTTCAAACGTTTTTTAAAAGACCCACAATCATAACATACATCCTGAAAGCGCATTAGGCTTTCACGGACTTCATCTAAATTCCCATTTTGTATTATCTTATCTAGATAACGATTCAATAATTGTTGTAAAAAACGGATGTCCTTGGTCTGTACCGCCAATTCCGATTTTAATTGTTCACATTCCTGTAGGTATGTTTTCCATGTATCCCCTGTGTTCAAAATATCCAAGGAAGAAACCAATTTTCCCATAATAGACTGTTTTGACCAAAGTTACCTTGATAAATGATTTTAGAATATGATTTTTGTCATAACCTGGGAATTGGCGACAGATTACCCTATATTATAATTTAAACGAGGCCATATTTGTCGGCGATACCAATTGTGGTGTGATTCCATCAATAAGAAGTAAGGGAAATGTAGGGCAGGGGCAGAAAGAAATATGGGATTGGTGTTACGGTATCAATGTGGATAAGGTAGGCCATAACCTTAATATTGACTAACTTGCTGTCCAATTCAATAAAATATCCACCCAAGAACAGCAAAAATGGATATTTTAATTGAAATTGTGTAAAGTCAGTGTGGGCTGCCACTAACAATTAAAATACAGGACTAAACTAGACAAGATGAGCAAGGTGTTATTGATAGAGGATGACCCTGTACTAAGGGACAATACGGCTGAGTTGCTGGAACTTTCAGATTATGAGATGTTTACGGCGCCTAACGGGAAGAAAGGGGTTGAGGTTGCAAAGGAGGTTTTGCCAGATATGATCATATGTGACATCATGATGCCCGAATTGGATGGGTATGGTGTCTTGAAGCAGTTGGCAGAAGACCAAGCAACAAAGCATATACCCTTCATATTCTTATCGGCCAAAACCGAAAGAAAGGATATACGCAAAGGTATGAACCTAGGGGCTGATGATTATCTGACAAAACCTTTTGAGGAGTCCGATCTCATTAGTGCCATTGAGAGTAGATTGGCCAGGGCAGCGATTTTAAAGGAAATCCAAAGTTCAAGACCAGAGGAGGATAAGGAAATAGATCTAGGTATCTGTTCCATTCATGAATTCAAGAATTATCTGGATGACAATGGGGAGGAACTGGAATTTGCACAAGGTGAACAGATTTATCGCGAGGGGGGCAATGTGCATATGATCTACTTGATTGTGAGAGGGGCTGTAAAGACCCATAAATTGGATGAAAATGGCAAGGAACTGATTACCGCGATTTATAAAGAGGATGATTTTTTCGGGTTTTCCTCCCTGTCGATACATGAAGTCCATGAAGAAGATGCCACTGCTATGGAAGATACCAAATTGGTTGGTGTAAACAAGGATAAATTAAGGGTTGTCTTAGAGGAAAACCATAGGCTTGCCCTGGAATTGATGCATGTATTGGCCGAAAACCTTACCGAGGCAAAAAAGCAATTATTGGAAATGGCCTATGGCTCGGTACGTAAGAAAACAGCAAGTACCCTATTGAAGTTCGCAGATAAGCTTGAATGTGATAAACGAGGGAACATACAGATCTTACGTAGTGATTTGGCCAGCGTTGCGGGTATGGCCACAGAAACCCTGATCCGTACCCTTTCGAGCTTTAAAAAGGAAGGGCTGATCGCTATGGAAGACCATAATATAAGAATCCTGGATCGAGAATCCCTAGGCCGTATTTATTAAAGTGTATTGGGAAGACCGTATATGATACTGGTCATGGGCCGATCGGGGTCGACAACCTGATTTCAAGGTTTACACAAAAACACATATAGATAGATAGAATGATGCATATTTTAATCCCGACCGATTTTTCCGAAAACGCATGGAATGCCCTTAGCTATGGGGCTCAATTATATAAGGACGTTCAATGCACTTTCCACTTGCTGCATATCAACCCTATTCCGGCCTATACGGAAGCAGGGACATCTGTGCGGATTTCCTCTAAAATGGAGGAAGGGAATATTTTGATCGAAAGTAGGGCCAGTCTGGAAAGATTATTATTCAAGATTGAAAAAGTAGATACCAACCCCAAACATTCCTATACGACCATTTCCTTACGCAATTTTTTTATCGAGGCGATTGAAGACGAAGTTAAGAGCAGGGGAATAGATTTGATCATCATGGGAACAAAAGGGGCTTCGGGCTTAAAAAAGGCAACCTTGGGCAGCAATACGGGCAATGTGGTTACCAAAGTCAAATGCCCACTTTTGGCCGTGCCGGAAAATACCGTTTACAAAAGACCTAGGGAAATAGCTTTTCCTACGGATTATCATTTGGGTTATGACCTTAATGTACTCGATACCCTTGTAAAAATGGTCAACTTGAATAAATCGGGCTTGCGCATACTGCATATTTCAAAAAAAGGGGAGGGGTTAAGTGGTGGACAATTGAGGAACAAGGAATTTTTAGATGATTACCTACAGGGTGTCGAACATAGTTTCCACTCGCTGACAGGTGGGAATCTAGAGGCTTCGATCCAATGTTTTACAGAATCAAGGGATATAGATATGATTACCATGGTGGCCAAGAACCTTAATTTTTTCCAACGTATTCTATTTAGACCAAAAGTGGAGCGGATCAGTTATCATACTGATATTCCTTTTTTGGTACTTCATGGGTGATTTTCACAATTGGCTTTTTGATCGTACCATTTGTACGATATCCCTTTTTTGGAGCACACCCGATTGCCGCCATAATTGTTTGCCCTCCTTGAAGAGGATCATGGTAGGCACGCCCTTGACTTGGTGTTGGGAAGCTATTGATGGATTTTTGTCCACATCAATCTTAACAATCCTGACAGCATCGCCTAATTCGTTTTTCACCTCCTTGAGAATCGGGGCCAGCATTTTGCAAGGGCCGCACCAATCGGCGAAAAAATCAACAAGTACCGGGGTTTTTGAACCGATGATATCTTTAAAACTACTTTTCATATTATATTATGATGATGATTCAACACTGCAAAGTAATATAAAGGACAAAATTACCCAACTGATTAATGTCATGGTTTTTAATTTTGTTAAAAGTTAAATTTGATGAAACCAAAAACACCTTGTGCCATGAGAAAGATATTGGTTCCGACCGATTTTTCAGATAATGCCTTTAATGCCCTGAAATATGCCTGCCAAGTATTCAAATACGAGGAATGTGAGATTTTCATTATGCATGCCTATGCCGATGAGGTCTACCAACAAGGAGATCTGACAAAAAGAAGCCTTTTGGATGAACTTAAGGAAAGAACATTCAGGGAATCGGAAGAAAAACTTAACGGGATATTGAATAAAATAAATCATGAAAACCCAAACCCACATCACAAGTATAAACCAATATCCATTTTTGGCTCCCTGATCGATGAGGTCAATGACTTGGTGAACCTGGAGGATATGGATATTGTCGTAATGGCGACAAGAGGGGAGACCAACAATCGTAGCCTAACCTTTGGGAGCAATACATTGCAGGTGCTAAAGTATATAAGTTGCCCGGTTCTGGCCATACCCGAGGGATATACCTATCATGCGCCAAAAGAGGTGCTTTTTCCGACCAATTACCTGGTGCCTTACAAAAGGCGGGAATTGAAGTTGCTGTGTGAAATGTCGGGTTCCTTTAGGTCGACCATACACATGCTTTATATCGATCCCATAAAAAAACTCACACTTAGGCAAGAGGATAACCAGCGATTCCTTAAAGAGTGCCTTCCCAAAGCCACGTTGGTATTCGAGACAACCGTAGGGAAAGATAAGACCGTTGCCATTACCAAGTACATTGTACATAAAAATATCGATATGTTGGTCTTGGTCAATACCAGACATTCATTTATGGAGGATATGCTGACAAAATCAACTTTGGACAAAATCGGATTACATATCAAGATTCCGTTTTTGGTGATGCAGAATCTGTTCAGATAACCTTAAACAAAAGTAAAATGAAACGTATAATCCTACCCACCGATTTTTCAGAAAACGCCTATAACGCTATACGTTATGCCATTCTCCTTTTTAAGGACGTAGAGTGTACATTTTACCTTTTGCATACATATACACCAGCCATTTATCAGGCAGAATATGTATTGCACAGCCCTGGTCAAATTGGTTTGGGTGATGTTTACCAAGAAGATTCATTGGCCCAATTGAACACATTGAAGAAGAAATTGGTTTCGGAGTTCAATAATAGGAAACACACTTTCATCGTTCATTCGGCCTTTAATACCTTGATCGAGGAAATAGTGGAGACGTCCAAGAGGGAAGATGCCGATTTGGTGGTCATGGGCACTCAAGGAGCCACAGGGGCCAAAGAGATTCTCATCGGCACCAATACTGTCCATGTAATAAAAAGAGGCTGTTGCCCAATTTTGGCCATACCCCCTGGTTTTGAATTTGAGGAGCCTAAGGAAATATTGTTCCCCACCGATTTCGAAATCGATTATCAGCATGGGCAATTAAAGGAAATAATGCAATTGGCCGAACTCCATAATTCAAATATCCAGATAATGCATGTGTCCTCGGGATATGACCTGACCAGTTCCCAATTACAGAATAGGACTAAATTGGATGGTATTCTGGGGAAAATACCACACCTGTTCCATGAAGAGCCCAACCAAGGCATTATGACGGCGATCGATACTTTTCAAAAAAAGGCGAAAATCAATATATTGGCTATGATCCAAAATCGCCATACTTTTTTAGAACGATTGTTCATAGAACCAATAATCAAGAAATTAGGGTTTCATGAGACCATTCCATTTTTGGTAATTCCACCACATCAAAAAAAATAATTGACCATGCGAAATATTTTAATTCCAACGGATTTTTCAGATGATGCCTACAATGCCCTTTTTTATGCATCAAAGCTTTTTAAGTCCAAGACCTGCAATTTTTATCTTTTGAATGCTTATAGTGGGAGTACCCCATTATCTGGTGGAAACACAGATGTAGTCGATGGTAAAGTGCACCGTAAAGGATTGCTAGGGCAACTTAAGAATGAATCCCATGAAAAACTGGAACGTACTTTCCATAGAATCAATTTAGATCATAAGCGGCCTAATCATACATATAAATTGATTCCAATGAAAAAAGATCTGACCGAAGCGGTTTCCGAGACCATAGATGAGTATGGTATAGACCTTGTGGTCATGGGAAATAAAGGAGGGTCCAATGGTCTGGGGGTTTATTTGGGGAGTAGTACCACCAAAATTTTGGCAACGATCAAGAATTGTCCTGTTTTGGCCGTGCCTATGAATGCCGATTTTCAGATACCATATGAAATCGCATTTGCCACCGATTACAAAAGGCCCTACACTACCAAGGTACTTGACCCTATAAAATCAATGGCGAAACATTGCGGATCGGCCATACGTATATTGCATATTAACGAGGAGGAGCGTTTGTCAAAAGCCCAGAAAAGCAATCTGGAAACATTGGAGGCCTATTTGGACACTATCCCGAATTCGGTTCATTGGATGCCCAATTTCACAAGTAAGACCAAGGCCATACAGGTTTTCTTGGATGAGTTGGGCATAGGAATGCTAGCAATAGTTAACTATGAACATGGATTTTTGGAAAAATTATTGAAAGAGCCTATTATTAAAAAATTGGCATTCAATATCGATATCCCTTTCTTGGTAATACCGGATAAGTCCTGATCTTTGTCATTGTACGATGGGACACGAATAAAAAAACCAAAGACCACTTGGGAACATGCTTTACAAACAGATCGTAAACCATGAGAATAGTATTGGTGGGATATTCGAATATGCTAGAGGGTATTATGAAAAAAACAAGCCCAATAGATAATCAGTGGTAACGACCTGGTCATGAGGTTATGAGTATTTTCTCCAATGTCTCTTTATGCGATCTGCTCATGGGTAATTTTGTGCCGGCGATCTCTACCTTGGTACTACTCCAATTATCAATTTTTTTAGTGTTCACAATATAAGATTTGTGTATTCTAATGAATTCTTTTTCAGGTACTTGTGCCAAGAAAGCTTTCATTGTTGAGAGGACGGTATAATTATCCCCGGTCGTCGTCACTATTTTAATATAATCGCCTAAAGCCTCGACCCATTTAATGGTGTTCATATATATTTTCTTCTTTTGAAGATTAACATTCACGCATATAAAATCTTGGTTTTCATTGGCTTTTCTTATTTGGTTATGTGTTTTGACCACTCGGCCTATGGCAGTTGTAAAACGGGCCTTGTCAATTGGTTTTTGCAGATAATCGGTGATATTAGGATATTCAAATGCTTTTAGCGCATAATCACTTTTATCTGAAATGAGGATAATCTGTGGGGGGGTCTCTAAAGAATCAAGTAGGTCAAAACCGTTTACGACAGGCATTTCGACATCAAGTAAGATCAAATCTACCTTGTTTTTCCGAATGGCGTTCAAGGCGAGTATGCCATTTGAATAATCACCCAGGACATTTAATCGGGGGTGTTCCTTGGCGAATCTGGTAATTACCGCCCTTTGGGTGTCAGAATCTTCAACTACTATGGTTTTTAGGGTTTTATGGGTCATTTAGGGATCTTTTATCACACCGTTATGCTCTATTTCCGACTTTATTAGCTGCCGTTTTATAATTCGGAAAATCGATTAAAGATACGAATCTAGACAAATTTGGCAAGCTTCAAAAATATGGGGACAAAAAACAGGCTTGTAGTATTAAAATTACATGTTAGGTTATATAAGGAAAATCCTCGTATTCAATAATCGGACATTGTCGTCATGACTGATCTAAATCATTTATTCAGAACAATAAATAAGATACCTTGGAAGTGGTAGTAACATGATGTTCTATTTTAAAGGGCAAAACAGGTCCATATCATTAAAAAATATAAATATGAAAGCTAAAAAACAGATTTACAGATATCTGGAATGGAAAAGTCCAGAAGAGATGCATGAAACTTCATTGGAGTGGATTTCAGGGTTGCGATTCGTAAAAGACGAACAATTGTTCCTAAATGATCTGATTAAGTCCTATACACTTCAGATTACGAGCCTAGGGCTATATGAGGAAAGTAAGGAGCTGGTTACCTCAATCTCCGATTTGGAATTAGAGGCTGATAAGCTCTTGAAAAAGGCGATTGTACATGAAAACCAATTATCTATTATGTTGGACGATGTTGATCAGCCCAAAATGGAGAAAGCCTATGTGGAAAGCCATAAGGATATGGTTTATATTATCGATACTTATTTGGTCGATTATCGAAAATTAAAAGGAGATCTATTCCGATTCATTTCAAAGATCCTTAAAAAGGAAAAACAGAAAAGGCTCCTGAATTAGGGTTGTCAAAACAAGAAATACGGTAAGGTCGATCTTATCGGCATCCATTCTACTTCCGATAATGGGGTGTACTCCGGATATTACGGCTTCTTTCCTTGCCCGGTCAGACAAACTCAGGCATAGGCTTATACAGTGGCATCCAATAGGGATATCTTTGATCTTATCCTGAAGTTCGTAAGTTTAAAACGGACTTGCTGTCCCAGACCTCCCAAAAAAACGTAATAGTGATCCCTGAAAAGCTCCCGGCTTCTATTTTTGTTGATAGCTTGAAGGGGGGGTGGTTGGGCATTCCTAAATGGTCAAGGTTGCCTGTTGCGGAGCGTAAACCATCACTTATATCCCGTAGGGATTGACTCTTTGCGAATTGACAAAAGGGCATAGATGCCAAATGGGGTGGGAGTGTAGTGCGGGCAGCCTTTAAACGCATCAATACCATTGCCCAAAAGATGGTCTGCACATTATAAAATGAACACCTTATGAACTTAGGTTGTCAACAATTGTTCATTTCTTTATGCGTCCATTTTGGTAATTGGTTACAGCGGTCTGTGCAGTGTTCCCATTGTTAAAGTGTCAATTCCCCCTGTCGACCCATGGCTTATTCTCGAAAAAACTGTCCCATGGTTCTTCGTATGCTCTACTGAGCCAAATTTAACCACTACATTATTGCTTATAAGACTTTAAGTAACACTACACCGTATTTGTATAATACTGTTTATCTGTATTTTAGATTTATTATTTAAACTACATTGGTTTTAAAAAAAATTACAAATTGCATATAATGCCTTTTGGGATATGCCATAAATCCATCTTTACTGTTATCTTTACTATAAGTTTAATGGTTTCTAAAAGACTATAGTAATGTTTAATATTTTTAAAACATCTAAATCTGTTTCTTTAAGTATAGATGAGTTCTTTGACAAGGTCGATTTAGGCATTTTGAATTTTAAAAAGGGCGGCAATAATTATGTGAATAATAATATTGGCGAATTTTATCAAAACGTAAAGACGATAAATCTTTTGGAAAAAGATGCGGACTCGATAAAAAGGAAAATAAAAAATGATTTCTATTTACATTCCTTAATGCCGAATTACTCAAGTGATATCCTAACCTTATTGGAAAAAATAGATGACATTATGGATATGTCAAGGGATGTCTTGAACCAATTTGATGTTGAGACTCCGCATATACCGGAATTAATCAAAAAAGATTTTTTGGAATTAATATCACTTTCTTCCAAATCCGCAGAAAGCGCATTGTCCGCGGCAAGAATATTTTTCACTTCCCCGGATGAGGTCAAGGACAAGATACAAAAGGTATTATTCTATAATAGGGAAGCAGATGTATTGTCCAACAATATAAAACGCAAGATATTCCAAGAATTTGATTCATTGAAATTAAGTGAGAAGATTCACTTGCGTTATTTCGCCCTTCATATAGAACAGGTTTCGGATATGGCAAAGTATATAGCGCATTTGTTGTCGTCTTTAGTGATTAAAATTAGAATGTAAAAAAATGGCATTTTTGTTCTTTCTATCCAGTGGGCTTTTTTTAGGATGGACATTAGGTGCCAACGATGCTTCCAATGTTTTTGGTTCTGCGGTAGGTTCTAAATTGATTCGATTTAGGCAAGCGGCCATTATCGCCTCAATATTCGTGATTATAGGTGCTGTTCTACAAGGTGCTGGTGGGTCACAGACATTAGGGGAACTTGGTTCGGTCGATGCTTTGGGAGGAGCCTTTACCGTGGCTCTTGCATCAGGGATCTCTGTTTTTTGGATGACAAAATCAAAGCTTCCTGTTTCTACCTCACAAGCCATTGTGGGTGCCATAATCGGATGGAACTTTTTCACGAACAACCCGACAGATTTGAATTCATTGACTAAGATTGTCACAACTTGGGTTTCTGGGCCAATCCTAGGAGGTGTTTTTGCTGTCCTCCTCTTCTTGTTGTTGCGTCGTATGATAAAGAAGAACAAAATACATTTAATAAAATTAGATGGCTATATAAAGTATGGGTTATTGATTGTCGGGGCTTTTGGCTCATACAGCCTAGGTGCCAATAATATCGCAAATGTAGTGGGTGTCTTTGTCCCTTCCGCACCTAATATCTCAATAGATTTTGGCTTATTTACCATGAACGGAACCCAATTATTGTTTTTTGCGGGTGGTGTGTCAATAGCAGTGGGGATACTGACCTTTTCAAAAAGGGTAATGATGACGGTGGGAGACTCTTTGATGCGATTAAATGCGGAAACTGCATTGGTTGTAGTGTTGGCACATTCATTGGTTCTGTTCATGTTTTCTTCCCAAAGCATTTCGGATTTACTCATTAGTATAGGTCTTCCCCCCATTCCTTTAGTACCTGTTTCCAGTTCACAGGCTATTGTAGGTGCGATAATTGGTATTGGAGTGCTAAAGGGAGGTAGGAATATCAAGTTGGATATTATTGGCAAAATTGCCATTGGCTGGATAGTGACACCGATAATTGCAGGGTTGATTGCTTTTTTCGCCCTATTCTTTATGAGTAATGTGTTTAACCTTAAGGTGACCCAAAACACATCATCAACATTTGTTAGGGAAGAAATCATTTCAAACGAAAAGGCAAGCACTACAATCGGTAAGGATCCCAAGGTCATCACAAGTGTCGATACAAGATCAGATGGGCCTAGGATAATCACGATATACAAACCCTTCGTTTTATTGGTCATTGTTCTTCTTACCGTTATAATTATTTACCAGTTTTATATTATCGATAAATTAAAGGAAAAAGACAAGGTCGAAGAGTTCCAGGAGAGTATAAGGAAATACAATTACCAGCAAAAATTATTGGAAAATGAGTTGTATATTACCAACACCGCAAATTTAAAATTAGAAAAGGAAATCGAGGCCAAAGAAAAGCAGCAAAAGAAAATAGCACTCAGCATAATAAGGAAAAACGAGATTTTATCCGATTTAAAGGATAATATAGAAAATTTAAAATCCAAACCCGAGGGTACATTAAAACATAGCGACCTAAATAGTCTGAAAGTATCAATAATCGAAAGCCTGAACATAGATAAGGAAAGAAAGTCATTTGAGAAATACATTAAAAACATAAACAACGATTTTTATAAAAACCTTAAAAACAAATATCCTGACTTAACAGAGAACGAGAAAAAACTATGTTCATTATTACGTTTGAAATTATCATCAAAGGAAATAGCTTCGATTTTGAATATAACACCTAAAAGCGTGGAAGTGGGCAGGTACAGATTACGTAAAAAAATGAACTTCGGTAAAAAGGACAACCTATCCAAAGAGTTGAGGAAATTATAAGCAAAATAAATAACGGTAAACAAATCAAGTAAATGAATTAAAAATGAAAAATGAATTTTATATTTTATTAGGGGCAATGATGCTTTCAAGTATAGGGTCATTTGCACAAAACGTAGAAAAAGGAGTTGATTCTGTTAAGCTAAACCAATATGGGCAAAAAGTCGAGTCCTTCGATTTGGAAACACAGGCCAGGAATTCAATCATCACATTCGAATCCAAGGATGGGGACTATAAGTTCTGGATGGATAACCGTGTTCTGTTCGATGGTGCATACTTTTTTGACAAAGACACCTATAACTCGGTTGGTAATGGTGTAACTATCAGACGGGCCCGTTTGGCCATTAAGACTATTTTGCATAAAAATTGGTATGCGGAATTGGATATGGATTTTGCAGGCTCCCAATTGGAATTAAAGGATGCATACATTAAATATACAAATGATAGGGGCGATTTGAACCTTAAGGCAGGCCACTTTAGGGAAGGTTTCTCCATGGAGACCACTACAACATCGAGGTATGTGACATTTATAGAGCGTTCATTACCTTCTAAATTCTCACCTTCCCGCCACTTGGGTTTTCAAGTTAACTATATGAAAGAAAGATATTTGTTCACAGGAGGTGTCCATTTCAATACCATAGGGGATCCGGAAGAAACAGAATACGCACAGGATGCCAACAAAGGTTCTAGTACGGACGAGGGTTATTCCCTTACAGGTAGATTTGTCTACCGACCAATATATGATAATGACAAGGTGTTGCATATTGGTAGTGCAGCTTCTTACAGAACACCGAAAACCGATCTTGAGGTACCGGACAGTTATAGGTTCAGCACACGATCGATCTCGAATATCAACAGGAAAAAATATTTGGATACTGATGATATCCCGAATGTAGGGAGCAACACATTGTTCAATGTTGAATTGGCCGGGTCGTATAAAAATATTTTCTTCCAATCGGAATATTTCAATAACGATATAAAAAGGACCGAAGGTCTATCCGGTGTCAACCTCAATGGTCTTTATGCACAAGTGGGCTATTTGTTGGGGGATGGCAAATACAGGTACAATAAAAACGAAGGGGAATTCACCCAGCCAGGACTAGGGGGGAAAGGCGAGTTCGAAGTGGCATTTAGGTTCGATTATATCGATTTGAACGACGAGGTCGCCAATATATATGGCGGTTCGGCTAATGGCTATACCCTTGGCTTAAACTATTATGTTAATCCGAACGTCAAATTAATGCTCGACTATTCGTACCTGAATCATGATAGATATGCCAACGGCAAAGGTAAATTGTTTGTCGGTACCGATATTGATGGCAATCCAACAAAGGACCCTAGGGAAGTAGTCGAGGCAAAGGGTAAGGCAGGAGAGGATTTTGGACAGGTCCAATTTAGGATCGAAATAGACTTTTAGAATAACAAAAAACAATCAAAATGAAAAATTTAAAATATTTAATACTAATATCGGTGGCCTTTGCGACTTATAGTTGTGTTGAGGATGCTTTGTTTGAAAGCGAGGAAGTTATTGTTGAAGGTAGTGCCTTAAAGCTGAATGAGATAATGTCGAAAGATGTTAATGATAATCCTGATTGGATCGAGATCTACAATGGCGGGACCGAGGATATCGATATCTCAGGTTATATTCTAAACGATAAGGATGTTGCGGAAGGTGGCTTTGTGATTCCTTCAGGAACAATTATCCAAGCAGGAGGGTTTTATCGCGTTGATGCCGACACATCAGGTGAGTCTATCAGCTCAGGCGGAGAAGACGTTTCCTTGGCAAAACCAGATGGAACCATTATTGACCTAACTACAACCCCGGATATGAGCGGCAATGTTGGGCTAACATGGGCAAGGGAGATCGATGGTGATGGGGAGTGGATGATCAGCCCACCAACTCCCGGCACGTCGAATGGGTCGGCTGCTAATACAGCACCGATCTTATCTGCTTCGGAAATAACCGAATTCACAAGTGTTTATAGTGTAAACGCATCGGATACGGATGGCATTTTATCCGTAAAATTAGTTTACATGGTCAATGATGGTGTCACATCATTTGATATGTCCCTTGTGGAGGGTGAATACAAAACCTCTATACCCCAAGCAATGGTTGGTGATGTTGTTAAATATTACGTGGTCGCGACCGATAAAAAGGGAATGTCATCCTATTATCCGGAAAATGGCAGTAACGAACCGGCTGAATTTGTTGTAGTAGGGGGTATTGGTGAGCTGGACATAGAAGGGGAAGATGCAGGTTTTAGGGGGGAAGTCACATTTACGGCAACTCCTTATTACCCTGGGCAAGTTGATGAGATTAGATTGTATTACCTGCTTCCCGGTGAATTACAGGATGATGTTAATGACGACAAGACGAAAGTTGTGTTGACCCAGGAAGGAGATACATTTACAGGTACGATCCCTGCCCAGGACACAGGTGATATCATTGGTTATTATTTACGTGTAGAATATATCGACGGTACAAAAACATATTTCCCAACGGAGGAATTGGATGCGGATGAAAATGTTATTGGCGATTTCAACCATGATCTGGGCACTACTTGGCCCAATTACACAGTTGAGGCGATTACATATGACGATGTGGTCGGTGGGACCGTAAACCCAACCGAAGGGCCTTTGACAAGTCTTACATTCCCCACTAACCCGGTTCCGGGTACTGATATTAACCTGGTATTGGCTTATACCAGTACTGAGGAAATCAAAGAGGCCAGGGTGTATTTTGCTGTTGGTGACTCCCCAGTTTACATAAAGGCCAATAAGGTGCGTGGTGAAGATGATCCATCATTTACACAAACCAGTGTGACGATAAACCTAAAGGATGAAGTTTCGGATGCTGGGGAACCTTTAAGTGCAACCGGGACAAAAGTCTCATTCTATATCCGTATTGCTACTGACGCTGCTGAATATTATTATTCGAATACTGGAGCAATGTTCTTGGATGATACCCCTGGTGGGGGAACCACGGATGAATCCGATGCCTTTAAGGAAGACCCATCCCTTTGGAATGTTTATAATGTTCAATAATCATCAATATACAAAATCAGCTTACGGTGAAAACCGTAAGCTGAGATATATATGTTACCGTTAAAAAAAACAATAATGGTACTGGTTTCCGGGGTCATCATTAATTACTCTTGTAGTAGTGGTAATGATAATGTTCCGGGCAATGCCGAATTGGAACTGGAAGCATCCTATGGGATCAATGTTTCGGAACCTTCGGGATTGGCTATTGCCAGTTCTGGCAACGTATTATATACGGTTAGTGATAATTCCGCACAAGTTTACAAATTATCGACTACAGGTAATATCCTCAAAACCTATGGGTATAAAGGTTCCGATTTGGAAGGGGTATCCACCTTTACGGACAACAAGCTTTTGCTTACAGAGGAAAGAACCAAGGAATTAATTGATTTTGACATTACCACAGGTCGGTTTTCAAAACACCCTATTGATTATAAAAACAACAATGCAAACAGTGGGACCGAAGGCGTTGCTTATGATGCCAACAGCGAAACTATTTTTATACTGAATGAAAAGAACCCTGGTTTATTACTGAGATTAAGATCTGATTTCTCTGTTATCGCGGAATATGGATTGGATTTTGCCAATGACTATTCAGGAATATTTTACGAAAGTCCATCAAATAGGTTATGGATTATCAGTGATGAGAGTAAGACAATAAATAAATGTACCCTCACAGGTAAAGTTCTTGAACGTTATTCCATAAATATTCCCCAAGCGGAAGGAATCGCAATTGCGGACAATAAAATTTATGTGGTAAGTGATGCGGAAGCAAGATTGTACATCTTTTTGAAACCAGACGAATAGTGAATATTATGAATAAAACAAAATTTAAGAATATTATGGCGAAACCAGAAATGAAAATAGGCGAGATATCCAAGCCTAGATTCGAGTTTAGGACATTTGGGCAAGATTTTGGGGAACAAGCCTTTCGTATGGCGAGATTATCAGTTCCAATCCCAGAAAAAGTTTGGGAAAGACAATCCGAGGAAATTTATATTTTATCCAAAACGAACGATATCAACAACACCAAAATACGTGATGGTAAAATGGACATTAAAACCTTTGTCCAAACCGTAGATGGCCTGGAACAATGGAATCCATTAATGAAAGGTGGGTTTCCCATATCCAAGGAAGTTTTGGCCAATGAGGTTTTCCCGGCCTTCAAAGTCGATATGCCCGTATTGGCCAAGGACACTTATACGTTAAAAGAGTTTTTGTCGATGGTCGATGCCCATAAAGACCTTCAAAGTGTCAAAGTCTGTAAACAACGTTTTGGGTACATGGTAAATGATACTTTGTGCGAAGTGGGCAATGTATTGGTCAATGGGGCCAAAATAATGACTATAAATTCCGAATCCACTGATATTGAAAATATTAAAAAAACAATAGTGGATTGTAAGTTGGAGGGATATGAGAACATAAACTATTTGCAGGTAATAAAAAGAATAATAGGTTGGGTAGACAAACCATTAGCAAATTAATGTATTATGGCACAAGAAATAGAAAGGAAATTTTTGGTTAAAAACGATGGTTTCAAGGCGGAATCCGTACACGAAATGAGAATAACCCAAGGTTATCTGTCATCGGTTCCCGAAAGAACAGTACGTGTGAGAATAAAAGGGGATAAAGGTTTTCTGACCATAAAAGGAATCGGGAACGAATCTGGGGCATCCCGTTACGAGTGGGAAAAAGAGATTGCCGTAACGGATGTTGCCGAATTGCTTAAAATATGTGAACCAGGGGTTATCGATAAAATGCGTTATAACGTAAAGTCTGGCGAACACATTTTTGAAGTTGATGAGTTTTATGGTGACAATGAAGGCCTGACCGTTGCGGAAGTAGAATTATCCGCAGAAGACGAGGATTTTAAAAAACCTGATTGGTTAGGGGCGGAAGTAACAGGGGAAGTGGACTATTACAACTCTATGTTAATGAAAAAACCATATAAAGACTGGAAATAAACGGAAGTTTAATAGTAGAATATAGAAAATGAGTGTGTTACCACAAAACGGGTTCGATGTATTGGATATGAAGAACTATCGAATGGAAAAAATCCCTAAAAGGGAGAAATCCAGATTCGAGAAAGCTCTAGTGAATATCGGAGGTCCTTTAGCGATCATTTCATTTATACTTATCCTTTTTGTGTTAAAGATCCCTTTTTTGGATAATTTGGATACATCTTCATTAAGTGCAAATGCCAAAGCGAATTTAGAGACTATCGGGTTGCAGAATTTCATCTATTCCAACAAGGCGATGCTCGCCATATTTATAGCATCATTGATTTTATGGATCACAGAGGCCATCCCTAACTACTTAACATCCTTGATCTTGATAATTACCTTGGTCCTAACACGGGTGTTGCCAGAAAGAGAAGCTTATGCACAACTTGGCCATCCGGTAATGTGGTTGAATATCATGTCGTTTGTTCTGGCGAGTATGCTGGTTGCCACAGGTGTTGCGAAACGATTTGCATTATGGTTCATCATCAAATTTGGCAAAAGTGCCTCTTCAGTGGTTTTAAGTTTTATGGTCATTAATATCGTTCTGTCTTTGTTTATTTCGGCCACAACCGCAAAGGCAGCTATATTATTACCTGTTTTTATGGTGGTTGCCGCCATTTATGGAGCGTCCAACGGTAATAAAAATAACGTAGGCCGTAATGTGTTGCTCCAAAATTTATTTCAGAATAATATGGGGGCCAGTTCTTTTTTAACAGGTTCGGGGGCCAATCTTTTAGCGGCATCCTTAATTGCCGGAGCCATCGGAAAGGATATATTCTTCTCAGAATGGATGGTTGCCTCCTTTCCCGTTGCCATGGGGTTGATGCTTATAGGTTGGCTTATTGGCATCAAGGTTATTTTCCCTATAAAGAAAGAAGACCGGAAACCTAGTATTCCCGGTGGAATGGATAGTCTTAAGAAAGATTTGAAGGAACTTGGGAAAATATCCTTTAATGAAATAAAATCAATTTTCATATTTGTGAGTATCCTTGTTTTATGGGTAACCGATAAGTGGCATGGCGTAAGTCCCACAGCCGTCGCATTTGTTGGGGCCATTGTAGCTTTAATGCCCGGAATTGGCATTGTAAAATGGAACGAGGTGGATATCCCATGGCATTTGCTTTTGTTCTCGGCAGGAGCCTATACACTGGGGGCAGGTTTTAAGATAACCGACCTACCTTCAATTTCTGTAAATGCATCTTTTGATGCCTTGGGTTTTGGGGCGGACACACCTTTCTGGGTATTGTATGTAGTACTTACCGCTGCCATGGTCTTTAGTGCCCTGTTCATGCAATCGAAAACCATGCGGGCCATGATCTTTATCCCGATAGCAATTGGTATTGCTATGCGTTTTGACTATCCTATCATGAGTTTGGCCTTTCCTGTAGCCTTACTTATTGAACATGTTTATACATTGCCCTTTAATAGTAAGCCCGCCTTACTCTTATACTCTACCAATCAATATAGCATGACAGATGGTTTTAAATATGGACTGACCATGCAGGTAATTGCTTGGGTGGTCTCTATAGTAATGGCCATGACCTATTTCAAATGGTTGGGGATTACGCCCAACGGTCTCATATAGTAGCCCGTCAGTTGGGGTTTGGGGTATTAAGCACGAACTTTCGGATTAATCACCTGAATATCTATTATTTACACACCACTTAACTTTACAAAAATATTAAATTTGTTCAATCCTTTGGTAGATTTCTTTTTTAGAGTTCTCAAAAATTTCCCCACCAAATTCTTCATTGTCCAATGAAATTGTGGTAATATCCTTTATTCCCATAATCCCGAAAACAAATTTCAAGTAGGTTGTTTGAAAATTCATATGTTCGTTTTTCTCATTTTCTCCATAACCTGTATCGCCACGACTTGATAGAATGAACATTTTTTTATCTTTAAGAAGTCCAACATAATCTCCATCAGGTTTTCCAGAACGAAATTTCCAAGTTTCGTTGATTCGCATAAGTTGGTCTATATAGGACTTTAGTCCACTTGGAATTGACCAATTATACATTGGCGTACCAATAACATAGATGTTATGTTCCTTAAATTCTTTAATTAATTTATCACTCAATTCAACGCCTGACTGATTTTCTTCAGTCCTATCTTGAGGCTCAATAAATGCACTTGCAATCCATTTTTCATTTATCGGCGGAATTTCCTCCAAGCCAATTTCTCGATGAGTAAAAATATCATTAGGTTTTTTCTTTTTCCAGCTATCTTTAAAAAGTTGCGTTAGTTTTCGACTGTGAGATTTTTCATTTCTTACACTTGCATTGATGATTAATACTTTGTCCATATTCTTAAATTTTGATGATGAAGCAAAGTTCCGAATTAAGAAAGTGAATAAAATTGATGTAGTTTAAGGTGTTTTGATTTTTTTACGTATTCTACTCAAAAATTCAGCAGTAATTCCCAAATAAGATGCAATCAGATAGTTTGGTACTTTCTCGGAAATTTTTGGATAACTTTCTAAAAAATCCAAATATCGTTGTTCTGCATCAAGAATGTTGTTTAAGATTATTCTTCTTTGTAAACTCCCAAGATAATTTTCAAGGATGATTCTAAAAAAACGTTCAAGTTTTGGAATTTGCTTTAACATTTCTTGAAAAGAGTCGTAGCGGATTTGTAGTAATTTAGTTTTTTCAATGGCTTGAATG